>VFQN01000770.1_pt1 | contig 57730 bp, 98 predicted proteins | sample 3512371 | NCBI WGS metagenome assembly VFQN01 (sample SAMN10412370, study PRJNA504923) | tailings metagenome | isolation source: Replicate 2 from Balatoc abandoned mine | place: Philippines: Itogon, Benguet | collected 2017-08-28
GGTAGTCGTTGGTGGTCAGGAACTGCAGGTTGAGCTTGGGCAGCGCCAGCGCGCCCTCGCCCGTGTAGTGCTCCGAGGAGGCGGGGATCTGCAGGACGGCAGGGCAGGGACCACGGGGGACTCGTGAGGAGGTAAGCTCCTGTCATCTGCTCCCCCCCCCCCACCCCAGCTCACCTTAGAACTCTAGCATAAGCCCTCGCATACTTGCACCCACGCGAGACCGAAGCCGAGCAGTCCCACACCCCCTTGCATGCACGCCACCATCCTTGCCCTCGCGACTGCACCGTCGACACCCGCACCGCCTAGCCGTGGACTGCACCGCCGCACCCCCAACACCACGCCCGCCGACCCTCGACCCCGCCCCCGGCCCACCTGGCTCTCGTCCCACAGCAGCCCCTCCGTGGGGTACAGCGGCATCTCGTTGACCACCTCCCGCTGGCTGCGCCGCCGCTCGTAGGTGGCGACCAGCAGCTCCATGAGGAAGGTGGGGTCCGCGGCCCACGGGTCCGCCTCGCCCACCAGCCGCAGCTGCCGGCACGCCATGAGCTGCAGCTGCTCGGGCGTCAGGCTGGACAGCGAGCGCCTGGGGGACGTGCGGGGAGGGAGCAGGGTGTTCACGATGGGTAATCTGCAAAATTGGTGCGGTACAGTGCTTCTAAAGCAAAGCCGTACCCATGCCCACCCAGGCCAGGGTGGGGGAGGTAACATAAGGACGGCGGGTTGAGGGTATGGTGTGATCGCACTGGGACATGCTGGCAACACCGCTGCAGACCTCCCACGTGCTTCATACCCCCGAGGCTGCATAATGCGGAGCAGGAGCGAAACACTGTTGTGGCACGTACTACTGCCCGTGCGTCGGAGGAAAGCAGAGCTGTTTCCGATCCTCCCTTTACTCCCCAGCGCAGACGCTGCACGCCCGCCATCCCATCAATGTCACATACGCCGTGCTGCATGCCAGCCGATGACAGCCGTGTGGCAGCGTGCTCAAAGCGCAGCACCGCTCAACATATCGCCCACTGTTCCTCCACGTAACCGGGCACAGCGCCGGCTGGCCTCCGCTCCACCACCCTGCATTGCCACTGTGCCTCGTCCACCCCGTCACACGACTTGTTGCATCAACCCACGTCCTTATCCTACACTGCGCACCGCCGGTCCGGTGCTGCCGCTGCGCACCCCTGCCGCCTGGACAAGTGAGCTTGAGCCGTCTGGGATGGCTGTCCCCACACGTTGTCCCCCTCCGTGTCCGCTCGTGAGGCACCCTGCCCCCTGAGGCGCTCCCGCTGCGCCACCGCCCAGCAGCTTAGCCAGGCATCCGAAGCCCGAAATGTGGCGCACGCTAGTGCGACCCATCATGCAACACGGTACGCACGCGTGCCACCCACCTGAGGCTCTCCCGCTGCTCCACCGCCCCGCAGTTGAGCAGCGCCAGCTCCTTGAGCGCCTCCACGTGCTGCCAGTGCTTGAAGCACAGCCGCTGGAACTGGCACACCTGCGAGCCGGAGGGGCAAGCGTTCGTGGGTGTGGGTTAAGTGGCCCACATGCTGGCCTGAAGCAAACGGCTACCTCATGCTGAAGCCAGCGGGGCTGGACCAAGCGGTAGCAGAGCATGGTAACACAACGAGAGGCTACCGGGAGGCTTATGGTGAGTGCCTCCTCCAGCTGTGGAACTGGCCCTGCACGCATGTGGCTCGTTGCTGCCCACGCTGCTGTAACCTATCACCCCATTGCGCCCTTCCCGCTCCCTTCTACACCGCACCCGACTCGTGCCCCGCTGCTCCACAACCCAGCCATCGACGCTAGCCCCACCCCCACTTCATGCTACATGCAACATCACCCTACACCGCGCCCCACGGTCCGCCTGGCACTGAGTGGCCATGAGTGCAGGTACTACTGCAGGGCTTCCCAAAAGCGGCCCCCCACCTTCTCGTAGTGCGTGGCATTAACGTCATCGTCCGTGAGGGGCTCGCCCGTGTGGTCGTCGATGGGAAAGGCCAGGTAGTAGGCTAGCAGGTCCACCAGCTGCCTGAACAGCGTGTTGCTGGGGGGCGCCTGCGGCCGGCCGCCCCCTGACCCCGCCCCCGCACCGCCAGCACCCTGGGGCCCGCCGCGCCTGCCCTGCACGCCGCTGCTCCGCCGGGACCTCCCCCGCCGCCCGCCCGGTGGCCCCCGTCCCCGCCCGCGGCCCCTGCCTCGCCCTCTCCCGCGACCACCCGCCCCGCCCCGGCCCCCGCGTCCCCGGCCGCGCCCAGCTCCTGCTGCGGCGCCAGCAGCACCCCTACCGCTCGGACCTGCCTCCCCTTCTCGCGCCTGAGCCGCCTCCACCTCCCCCTCCCCTTTCCCCGCTGCCTCCCCTCCCTCTTTCCCAGCTCCAGTGCCCTCAGCCGCCTCTCCGTCCGCCTCCCCAACGCCCTGCTCCTCCCCGCCCTCCTCCCCGCCGCCGGGCGCCTCCTCCTCCTCCCCTTCCCCATCCCCGCCTTCCTCCTCCCCGTCCTCCCCTGCCTCAGAGCTGCTGCTGGAGTCAAACGCCGCATCCCCGTCATCCCCCACGCCCTCCGCGTCAGAACCATCAGCCTCCCCATTCTCCTCTGCCCCCGCCTCCGCTGCTGCTGCAGCTGCTGCCACCTTCGCAGCCTTCTTGGCTGCCGCCGCCGCCGCCTTTGCCGCCGCCCTCGCCGCCGCCACGGCCCCCGGCGGCGGCGCCACGTACTTGAACAAGGCGCACAGGCGGCACTTGACGAGCACTGCCCGATCGTCCAGCAGCGTGCGCACGAAGCGCCGTGTGGGCAGCTGCAGGAGGGCCGCCATAGCAAGGTGTGGGTACGCCATACGAGCGCTAGTTGAACGACGGCTGCCAGGATCCGCAACCCCGAAACCGGCTGGTTGCAAACTGGTCGATGTCCCTCTGCCGGGGGCCTTCCCCTGCTGATCTACCGCTCCTACCCTCTCCTAAACCCATCTAGGCCATTTCGGCTACCTCGATCATCGCCCCAGTTCCCACAGCAGGTCGAGGGCCTGCACAGGACCAGACTCCTTCTCCCGCCTCCGCTCGTCCTCCGACCCTCGCACATGATTGCCCGCCGTTCGCAGCTACGCATAGCCACCACCCTCCCCGGTCCCCACCTGCGACAGCAGGTCGATGAGCAGCTCCAGGAACCGCTCGCAGTAGGTCAGCGCCCCGCGGTTCAGGGTGGCGTAGCCATCCTCGAACGCGGGGGGCACCACCACCTGCACAGCAGGATACACCAAGGGTGCATCAGCGCGCAGCGAGAAACCACCGATTCAGGCCACACTGGCTGCACCAGATACCTTCGATGCAGCGATTGTCCACCCACTGCCCCGTCTCGTGCCCATGCGCATGCGGTGTGCATACAACGCCGTGCTGCGAGGCCCCACGCCGTACAGCCCCCCCGCTGCCGCACCTTGTCCAGCACCTCCAGGAACTCGTCCAGCAGGCCCGGCAGGAAGCGCACGTCGGGCCGCTGCGCGAGCGGCACATAGGCCCCCTCCCCCGCCTTGGCCTTCTTGGCCGCCGCCTTGGCCTCCTTCTTGGCTGCCGCCTTCCAGTGCTTGGCCAGCGCCTCGTGCGCGTGCAGCTCCAGCTGCAGCCGCCCGGGGCTCAGCGCGTGCCACAGCGGCAGCGACACCAGCCGCAGCGCCTGCGCGCGGACCATCTCGTCCTCCAGGGACTGGGGAGAGAGGGCACGTGGGGTGAGGGGTGTTGGCATTACAGGGCGTCAGAATGATAGGCAGCAGGGCGGCGGACCTATAGCAGTGCGGGGGAGCAAGGATCATCGCGTCCTCCAGAGACTAGGAGCAGCGGTGGTGTGCGGTGGGGCCAAGGGGCGTCGGCGGCAGAGGGTGTCAAGAGTGGCATGGGACAGGTGGCGGGCACCGGGGTCGGCGCCTGGGGTAGCGGGCAAGAGCAGACACTGAGCATAGGGGGACAGGAACTGCTGCGATTTCCGTGGGTGTCGGTTTGGCACCGGACCAGCACTTGTGCACCACGGTCGTAATCAAGGCTAGGACCCACCTGGAAGGCCCGGATGGTGAAGAGCAGGTAGGCTGTGCGCTCGTGCATGCGCAGCTGGTCCTCCCGGCCCTCCTTGAGCGTCAGCACGCGCTTGAAGAAGCCGGGGAATGCGTCCTGCGGTGGGGACCGACACATACGTGCTCACATGGAAGGTGGATGCGACAAGGCGCACTTACGCTGCCGACTGCTCACGTCACGCCCCTGCAGGAACTCCAGTGGTAAATGGACCGTTGTGGCTCATTTCCCTTCCCCCGTCTACCCAGGGCCCCTTCCCCCAAACCTACCTCCCGCGTGTGGAAGCAGGTCCACGCGGGCACGTTCTCCCTGAACTTCTCGTTCACCATGAGCAGAATGGACATCACGTGCTCAAACGAGGCGGTCTCTGGGTCAAAGTTGGGCCACAGGTAGTTCTCCAGGTACTGGGAGACTTCCAGCAGCATAACCCGTTTGAAGCCAGGTGGCCGGTTGCTGCTGCCGCCCAGCTCATCCCGGTAGACCGCTTTCACAATTTCGGGGTCAAACTCGGGGGGCTGCTCCCGCGAGCGCGCCTCGTTGGACCAGTGCTGCTTGGCCAACTTCATAAGCTTGTCCGACGCGATCTGTCATGACAAGTAGGTATACATGCTTAATAATAAGCAGTCAATGGCAGCAGTCACCAACCTGGCACAGCGCGACACAGTCCTCAATCACTGTCCGCATGCCCCAGCCCCAGACACCAGGGCCACTTGCCTCGGCCACAGTCACCATAGAGCTGGATCCCTTCGCTCCAGGTTGCGTTTGTGGCTGGTTTCCTGGCTTTCCAGCCGCCGAGATTGGGCCTCCCGGCACCCTCCGCTGCAGCTGGCCCTTCTGAGGGGATTTTAGCTGAACCTGCAGCTCTGCAGGAGCAAACTTAGGGGCTGTCCTCGGCTTTTTGGCTGGAGGCTCCCCAGCGTCGACGGGAGCCTCGCCATCCGCCTGCACTGCGTCCGCTGAAGGCTGCTCGTGCTCCATCCCTTCTGCAGTATTGCTGGCAACTGCTCTTGGCTCTTCCCCCGGCTGCTTCTCCGTATCGGTCATGTTGGACGTGCTCCCGGCAACGGTTTTGGGCTACGGGCAAAGCCCGCGCCGTAAACTCGTTAAGGCCAGTTCCTCGGGTAAATGTTACAAAATAAACTACGTTTTGCAGCAGCCCGGCTGGTAAACCTAATAACACTGATGCAGTTATACAGCTTCTGCTCTTTCGCTTCAGGTTTATCAGTCCGACAATCAAGATATATGTAGCGCTTTGCGTACCTCTGCAGCATGCTCGCCTGGGTGTCCCGCGCTCCGCAACATGCAATGGGATTGGGCATTGGGGAGACCTCCCTGCTCACCTCCACCCTACCTGTGGATCTGTGCACTGTGGGCTACAACATTGTCCGTTTTATATTTCACGTCAGTGTTTCGGCGCAGATCCGCATTGTCAGAGGCACCATGCTCGCTAACAAGCTGACCCAAACCACTAGCCGCGCTGCTCGCGTGCAGCCATTCGTCAGCGCACGCAGCGCTGTCTCTCGCAAGAGTCGCCCCCTAACGATGCGCGCTTCCGCCTCTTACGACCTTGACCCCGACAATGCCAGCATCCTGGTCTGCGGCGGTGGTGGCGTGGCCCTGCACGTTACCCGTAAGCTCAAGGACATGGGATCTTGGGTTTGGATGATGCAGCGCACCGATGTCCGCAAGAAGGAAATCGAGAAGATGATGGCCTTCGTGCCCAAGGGCGATGCCCTGAACAAGGACGACGTGCAGAAGGTGTTCGACGGTGAGGCTGCATCTTAATGCACGTGGTGATTGGCTCTGTGCTGGTTTCATCCGGCATGGCTTGGGGAAGAGGGGCATGCTGGGGAGGGCCCGGTTTCGGTGGGTCTGCAAGGATATGGTGCTGGCGCTCTTCGGCGGGTACTTGAGCAGCTTTACGCTACCACCGATTGCAATGACCAATTGGCCACATATAGGTTTGTGGTAGCCTAATGGTTTCATGTCACAATGGATGTTCAACACATGTCAAGTGACGGCGTGGGTGGCAGAACAAATGGGGGTTAGGGAACGTTGACTCCCATGGTGGTTGACAGTCACCCGCAAGGCCGCCGCCGCCTTACGGACTGCCAACGCCGCCATGCTGCTGTTCCGCGCATACTTGCTCTTCCGGCCACGGTCCGGTGTAATTGTGTTGTCTCCCCAGCCCAGCCTTCACCGCTTACCCAATCCCTTCTCACCCGTTCTGAACGTTTGGCTGGGTGCAACATCGCGGCCCAGGACCTCAACCGCATTTCCTGTTTCACTTGCACGGCCCATGGACACCTCTCAGTCAGACTGCAAGGCTTCTAAACACTTATTGGCTTTTTGTACCTCTACACAACCTGCAACTGCAGGCATCGAGGAGGTTGACGCCGTTGTGTGCACGCTGGGCGGCACCACCGCCGACCCGCGGGTCGACAGCGAGGGCAACATCAACGTCATTGACGCGGCCATCAAGAAGGGCGTTAAGAAGTTCATCCTCGTCACCAGCGTGGGCTGCGGCAACAGCAAGGACGCACCGGGTGAGCACCCCTCGCTGGGGTAGCAGCTGTGCAGTTGCACTGCGCTGTGTCCATGTCGCTTGCCTGGGGAACACCACCGCAGCCCCGCGCCGCACCGCACAGCCTGGGCATGGCTGGTGCACTAGCCCTTGCGTAGAACGGAGGAGATTCAAATGGTGCCAAGGTACTCTGGACTGCGCGCGCGCTGGAGACAGCTACCAGATCCGCGAACAACAAGGGAGGCATGCAGCAGGCTTGGGCTTGCAGCACGTTGGCAGCTCACCTCGTGGATGGCGCTGCTCCACCTGCCGTACCTCATCATTGGCCAACGCCTTAGAGGCCATTGCAGTTGCCAAACGCATGTATGGTACCGCTATGTAGCCCCCCTGTGCCGTACATGCTGTACATGCCGTGCACAGGCGAGCGCGTGTACAACGTCCTGAAGCCTGTGCTGGTGGAGAAGGACAAGGCGGAGGCGCACCTGCAGGTGGGGCGGGAGGGAGGGACTGTGGCGCTCAGGGGATCGCAAAGGCGGGCGGTTGTTGCAGTGCAGGCTGAGACGTCGTGTGCCGGCCCGAAATGGGCCTACTCTGGGGTGCTGTGCGGCTGAGTGTTGTCATGCAACTCCCAACCCGCCCCGTCTACTGCCAACCGTCAACACCTAGGCCATTGGCGCGCAGGCAAACCAATGTGCGACATCATTCTATGCTGACTTACATGGACCACGCCGTGTCGTACGACCCACTTTTCATAACTCCGTAGGCTGCCGGTGCTGACGGCAAGCTGACGTACGTCATCATCCGGCCAGGCGGCCTGTCGAACGACCCGGCCTCGGGCAAGGTGCGGCGGGGCGTCGGGCTGGCACTGGGCTGAGGGGTAAATGAAACACAGCTCGTCGTCTAGAGAGTGAGAAATTCTTCACGTTTAGTCGGACAAGGGCAGGAGCATACCGTAGTGCAACACGGGTAACGGGAACCGGATGCCTGGCCTTCCTGAACTTCTGGTGGCCATCGGCTGTGCGAGGCAAATCTTTGTACACCGAGGCCCACCCAAGTGGGAGCAGCTTGGGCGCACTCATGGCCCGCCGCTGCTGCCCTGGCTGCCACGCGGACCGTGCCACATGCCACGTGCCGCCCCAACCCACGCGTGTGCGCAGGCCATCCTGACGGAGGACGCCAGTGCCGGCGGCATGATCACCCGCGAGGACGTGGCGACCCTTGTGTGCAAGGCGCTGTTCAGCAAGAAGGCCGACAACAAGGTGGGTGCGGCGGGAGGAGAGCGCAGGAATGCGGTTGGGGGTTGCAGGGCGAGCGGGCTGGGTTTGGGCAGGCCGGGAACGAGGGCGAGCCGCTGAGGTGCGCGAAGGGGGGTGGGGCAGGGCCGGTGGGGGGCGGGGAGCATGCCAAGGCCGTGACAAGTTAGGAGTTGGAGTGGTGGGACGGCGTCCAACAAGCAAGGGTTGGTAGTGGCGGGATTCGGGTGGCTCGTATGGTACACGCGTTGTACGCGAGATGCATGGTGGGCGCATACAATGTAACATACACGGGGCGTCCGCTGGGGGAGGGGGTTGACCGCAGAGAGGGGGAGGGGGGGTCCAAAGTACTAGTCACGTTTGTGGGATTGTGTCATCAGTAGCGGGGGCGGGGGGGGGGGGCTGCCGGATGCATGGCGTGCCGTGCGCTGAGGGGCGTGCAAGCAGAGGAGCAGCCGTGCGAGGCGGGAGCGGGGGAAGAACGGCTTGGGGCGAGGGGCGGCTGCTTGGGGCGGGAAGGGGAAGGGGAAGGGGTTGCAAGGCGCAAAGCTGGGAGCAGCTGGAGACGAGGCAAGGCCCTTGCGTCAGCAAACATGAAACCGCTCAATCTGCACAAGTTGCTGGAGCTGTTGGTTGCCGTGACGTCGCGGCCTTCTACAGACTTTCAAATGAGGACGGAATGACTGGATTCTGCACCCATCGCCCTGCAGGTCCTCACCGCCATCGACCTCACAAGGACGCCTGGCGCCCCCGAGCGTGCCCCCTTCGCCGTCTAAATAGCAGAGATATATAGAGCGAGATGGGATGGCAGCGGCGGCGGCGGCGGCGGCAGCAGCAAGCGCCGCCGTGTTGACAGGAAGCAGTTATGGGCGGCCAGGGAGCCTTGGTGCAGTGGGACGAGGGGCGTGCCGTCAGTGGCATGGCGTGTCACCGGTACGCCAGGCAAGGCAAGGTCCCGGGTAGGGCCGAGGCCCTGGCCCCAAGGAGCGTTAGGGAGGCCATCTAGTGGCGATTGCGGGTCTTTGCCGGGTGAATACTCTTGAAGGTCAATGCGCGTTGCCCTCGCAGCTGCGCGTGCGTCTCGCTTTCACGGGGCTGAGGTGCGGCGGCCGTTGCAAGCGTGGTTCCATGGGGGTTGGTGAAGCCACAGTCCCGTGGTTTAGAGCCGGGGGTAGCGGTGGCTGTGAGGGAGGGAGCCCCTCGCATGTAGCTTGTGGCTATGATTAGGTGATCAGTCGGTGCGCGCGCCCCGTGCCCAGTCGGCTGGCCTCTTCCGTTCACATGACTAAGACGATAAGCAGGGAGACCACGTGTCGGGCATGGACGCGAAGATGTTGCGTACCGTAAGCTGTTGCATGCTGCTGCCGTCTCCGCTCTCCGGGGTAAGACAGCACCACCGTGTGGCCACACCAACTGGAGTGTAACATAAAATTGTCAAATGTCACCACCACCCTGCACGTAGCGAGGTACTGGTGCGTAACACACCGTAAGGAACCTCGGGTTTTGGCCGCTTGCAGCAGGGCACAAAGCCATGTATGAAATTACAATTTTTGTCCCTCCCGGCCCCGTCGCAGCTGGGGAACAGGGCTGGTCCCGGCCAACAGGGACAGGGGGTTCCCACCCCTCCCGCTGTATGGTTAAGTGCTGTCAGCTCAGTTCAGCTCCAGAAGTGTCAAGTGTGTAGCCCACGTGCCCAGTAAAATCCGGCTTGAAGTTCTCGCTACTCAGCTTGGTCCCGCCCCCACACAGTTCCTCGTGGAGTAAAACCTTCACGTCATGACAGCACGCCATGAAGCACGACCCACGGGTCCACCACACACCCTGAGCTGAGCCCTATATGCCGAACCCCTCCTAACGCCCCGCTCTCCCTCACAGCAGCGCATCCCGTTGCTTTGGGATATGCACATATGCTCAGCTCCGCAGATGCAAGGGGTGGTGTGGGTGGCGACTGCTGCTCCGCACACATCGCTCGCAGCTTGCTCTCGCACCCATATGCATCCGCTACGCTTGCTGTGCCAGTGGTGATATGGTCATAGCTTCAGCGTGTCAGCAGTGCGCAGGTAGGGGTAGCAGCGCGGACTCTGCTTCACGTTTTGAGCAGGCTATTGTGCAAATCACTGCAACCTAGACCTTAAGACAAAAAAGTTGTGAGCATGCAGTACGTGGTTACACGTCAATACCGGTAGCCGGGTTCTTGTGGCCAGAAGCCTTCTGCTTTTAGCCCCCTCACGCCTGAGTGCGTGGCTTCGTGCACCGGTTATAACACAAACACGGGGCGGTGTGGGCGTGTGGCGGCACAATCTGACCAGAGCAAATGAGGGTGCTGCACCGGTGCCTGTACATGAAGCTGACATGAGTCGAGCAGTATTACCAGCAGCATTGTATGATGTGCTGCCGGGAAAGCAAAACGCCTCATCCAAGTTGGTGCTGTCGTTGGGCCCCAGGATCACGCACCATGGACCATGCATCACGGTTTCCGCGCCCCCAGTGTCCCGTGGGTCGGCAAGTTCTTTTTGCAAGTGGGCGAAATGGAGGGCTAGGCGCATCGCGCACGTAAACAAGGGTTGACGGCCGTGACCAACATGTGGGAACTCTGTGAAGCTCCTTACAATCTGGTGCAATAGCAAAGGCTGCAATCCAGAGTTGCACGTTAGCTCCTTGTGCCAAGAGCAGCAGGCATGGTTGGCGAATATAACAAGGATTCCGCCACCGAATGCGTGGGTTCAGTCAGATCCAGCCCTTATTGCTACCGTACGCTACATGCATACATAGGCCAGGCCTACTTGCTCCGCTTGAGTCTCACACCTTCACTTGTCGTACGGTATCCCGCTGCTCCTCCCCGGCCCCCCAACTGGCTGGCAGGCCGTCACAGTATGCGTCCCTCAATAAGCCCGCGTCCAGTCTTGCAAATAATGCTTGCTTGATAGCTCGAGTCCGTGCACGATAACATGACATGCATGAGCAAACCATGCCGCCCACGCAGCACGACGTGGAAGAGTGTCCCGGCGGGTCCAGACAGCCGTGCGTAACCTGGCGTAACCACACGTGCCTTATCGTTGCTGCCCTCTGCACCGGCCATGTTTGCGTACGAACTGCACACGTAGGGTAGCAGGTAAGCCCGTAACAGCTGCCGCAGCGTCCACACTCAGCCTGCTGCACCACCGAATAACGACCTGGCGGCCATGGCACCCGCCTGCGTAGCGGCGGGAAGCTGTGCTACGGTAACCTGCTTACACAGCTGCGCTTCAAGCTGCCATCGCCTTAAAGATCTCCGGTACAATTCCAAAAAGCTTGAATATCCACAGGAATATGTTGATTGCTAGGGCCGAGAAGGCACATATCCATATGGCAGCGAGGCCGACCCGCAGTCCGTCACCGAAAAATGGGTCGCGCCACACCGATGCGCACATGCGCCCCACTGCACTGAACGCCCTTGCCACGCCACAGGCCAGACCCTGGGCCTCCTGTAGGGGATTCAACAGACAGGAAAGGGCAGGGGGGCAGTGTCAGGCGGCTTGAGTTTTGGAGGGGCTGCAAGCGTGTCCCTGGGGTATGGGGCCTAAAAGGTCAGGGGCGTGGGTCACGAGTGTGGGGCGCGCGGGCACGTGTGCCGCCTTGGTGAGTGAAAGGGCCTCATGGGCCCTGGATAAGAATGGTCATACGTGCATAAATGATGTTATGAGCAGTTGCGCTATGCACGTTGGTCGCTTGCTACAGCCAGATGCGTGCTCTTGGCAACAATACTCATGAAACGCGAGGAAACCCGTGCAAGGCGTCAGGCAGTCCAGAAAGTCGGAAACGCTGCGTTGCCAATAGTGCTGTCCCAAATGTAACGTCGCGCAATCACCTGCTGCCATTGTGGCGGCGCCAAAGCGTAAGTTGCGTCGAGCTCCTGCCGCAGCAGGATTGCGATCTGGGGCAGCAGCAGCGCCACCTCGGCCTGGGGGGTAAGGGGTTGTGCAGGTGGGGGCAGGGGACCGAGAACCTGTCGCGGCTGTCAAGGTGTGGAGGGGCGGGGAAGGGAACAGCTAATGCTGAGCAGGGGCCCCACCCAGTGGGTATGGGGTTGGAGCACGGAACCGGCTCTGTTTGCTACAGGACGCATGCAGCTTCTGGCTCCACCGTGCTCCACCCCGCCCGGGGGATGGACCCCCTGCGGATAAACCCGCCGTGCACCTCCAGTGGCCTCGCGCTCCCTCCCCACACCCGCCCCACCTCCACCATGTCCTTGGTCCGTTGCCCCTGCTCGTTCAACCTCTGCACCATCCGCCCCTCCATGGCCTCCAGGGCCCCATGCAGCAGCTGGGCGGCAGCAACAGCGGACGCGTTGGGGTCGGAGCTCGAGGCGGCGGTTTGGGCCTTTCCGGATGGGGGCCGGCGGGCGGCGGGGCCGCCAGACCTATATGGGTGGGGGCCTCTGCCGCCATGCGTCCCACAGACGGCTGAGCTTGACGGTCGATAGCAAGCCCCACCGGGGAGCAGGGCGGGAGGTGGAGTTGGCCAGGCGGCTGCAGGTGCCGGGTGGTGGTACCTCGGGCGGAGGGGAGGGTGCGGCGGGCCGCAGGCGCGCACGCCACGCGCGGTTGCGGCCTTCAACATGGCTGTTCGGTTGATACTTGACTTCCTATGCTGATTGAGGAATATTTATAATCACTTGAGCGTAGAGTTGCGGCGCAGAAGGCAAGGGTTTGGGAGGCATGTGGAACGTTACGAATGCGCGTAGCCATCCTTCCCTCGGTCACAGAATATGCATGCGCTGCAAACCTCCTGCGCACGGTGCAAATGAAAGGGTCCGCATGCAAGCGGCGGGAGCTTAGGGCCGCACCTTGTTGGTGAAGGTGATGACGGCCATGCTGCGGGGGTGCACCTGCTGCGGCCCTGTGACCAGGTGCAGCGCCCGCGCCACCACCGCACGTGTCTTGCCGCTGCCGGGGCCACCCTGCGGGCCGAAACGCAAGGCATTAAGGGGGCAACAGTTGTGACAGGCGGCGGGGAAGCCAGCCTGTGTCGCGGATGTGGTTCACCATTCTGTATATGTCTTTAAGGCAAAGTAACTCTTACAAGGTTTCGGTGCATGTCACAGTACCCAGGACTGCTCACAATGCCCCGAAGCAGGGTGAGCGCACACTGCACAGCACGGGGTCCGAGGTGTTCCCCTGCAGGCATGCCACCAAGGCACCCCGTGCCACCTTGCTGCCCCGTGCACGCAAGGCCCCATATCGCCGGAGGGCAAACGAGTCCCACCTTGACTCGCACGTGCAGAGCCTCCGTCTCCACGGCGCGTTGCTGCTCGGGGTCGAGGCCCAGCGCGAGCGATGCAGCCGAGGGTGGGCGGCGGCTGGGGCCGCCTTGCGGTGCTCCTTGGAGGGTGTCTGGGGCGCCGCCTTGGAGGATACGCTGGGTAGTGTCCGAAGGGGTGTCATAGGGAGCCCTTTTGGCGCTCTTTGAAGGGGTGCCTGACGTGTCGTTCGGGATGCTGTCTTGCGGTCCAACCGCTGTGGGGTCCTGCTGGGGCCTGCCGGAGGAGTTCAGCCTCCATGGCCCTGTCCGCGCCTCTATGCAACACCAGCTCCGTTGTGCCGCAGGAGGTCGTGCCGAACGCATGCGGGACGCCCATCCCAACCGGAGGCCCATCCTCGTGCCGAGACCGTCGCGGCGAAGTCGCGGTCCGCCCGGGGTGGCGACGCGCACCCAGTTGCGTGAACTAACAACGTCCGATTGTATGCAGTTGGCCTAGTGATCCAATGCACAGGTGGGTTTGAGCTTCCGATGAGTGCCGAGGCCGTTGTAATGTCCACCGCTTTCAGCGCTGGAACCCGTAGGTAGCGGCACATATATCGTCAATACTTGCTATTCTCCGACAGAGGGGATGCAGTAAGGTTGCGTGTCAAGTGTACGGTCACAGCTGGTTAGTTGGTGGCAAGGGAGGCCCCACCCAACGAAACCTGTTCCCAGGAGATTATGCTGACTTGTTCATGACAGAGGGCGTCCAATGTGCTTCAAGCCAAAAAATGAGATGTCACTTTTAAGTGCTGCACACAGGGGAGCTCCCCTGGCCGCACACGTGGCCGCACAGTATGTAGCCCCCCAGCTCTAGGGTCAAGCTCGCTCATGGGAGCCCCCCAGGCTGCCAGTTCACGGGGCTCCCCTGCTACAGTCTAGCTGCACTATATCGTTTAAATCCGAACCGCCGTTCACACTGCCAACATTGCTTACCGAGCCCGGAAGCGGGGCCCACACCAGACCAGAAGCACTAGTGACCGTCTACCAGCGAAATAGCAAGTTGTGCCCATTAATATCTTCTGCAACACATTGTTGCACTAAATTGGAAGAGCTCTGCTGACGCTGCACGGCGTGGAGCTCTTGGCGAAACTTGGCGCACCTGGCGAAAACCTTTCACCTTTCAGCAACGAACTCGATAAAGACAGAGGGCCCAAATAAGAGTATCTAAGATGGCGCACGTGGACAGGCTCGTCGACCATGGAGACGTAAGCGACCTCTTGTTGCCTCGGGTACTTGACGCTGGGCCAGCCTTGGACGAGCACACACTCCACTCAGAGGCACAAGGGGGACAGGGCTTGCAAGGGCGCTTACACAACACGTGCCATAATTCTGTAGGCATCCGTATGAAATTGCACTGTGCCGTCAACAGGCCGTGGGCGTAGGGGTATGCAACGGCGGCAAGCTGGCATGCTGGCATGTTGCTCGGGCCTTGAACGGGCACACACCTAGATCGGACGACAGCCAGGAGCGGCTAGAATTGCAACTGCTTTATATGGGCCCGCACTGCGCTGTGGATAAATGGTAGGCGCAGGAACGGCCACGTGGCCAAGGGGCAAGGGAGTTGCAGCTTGGCCCATCCCAGATCAGCTGCAACCAGTGTTTCGGTGGAGTGCCGTACGTGGCGCACGGGGAAGAACCGGCATGGCGTGAAGACATCACCATACCCCATCCTTATGCCCGTGCCCCCCACCCCCAGGCCTACGCCGTCACCGGCGCCTGGTCGCAGTCCCTGTGCCGGTGCACCCACGACATGAGCACCTGCTGCTACGGCACGTGGTGCGCCCCCTGCCTGTACGGCAGAACGTACGGACAACTGCACGACACGGGGTGCTGCGGCGCGTGCTGCATGTGCGCGTTCTGCCCGTGCTTCGCGTCATGCTTTGCGTCGGACACGCGTCAGGCGCTGCGCCTCAAGTACGGGCTGCGGGCGGAGCCGTGCGGCGACTCGCTGGTGCACCTGGCGTGCTGCTGGTGCGCGCTGTGCCAGGAGGCGGCGGAGCTCAGGGCGCAGCAGCAGCCGGCGGCAAGGGCGTACAGGCAGTGAGGAGGCGGGCAAATGTACATTATTAGTGTGGAAGTGTTGCAACAGTGTGAGAATAGGGGAAAGTTAGGTGTTGGAGAAGGGGTAGGAGTGGGAGGCATCAGGCATGGCATTCTGGATCCCGCTCGGAGGTTGGAGGGATCGGAGGAAAGGGATAGGTTGGTGGTCGGGGTGCAAACCGCGTGCATGTGACGTGCATAATTTGAGAGGCTGGTGGGGGGCGCGGCAGTATGTGTACCGGTATGTCATCCGTGTTTTTCGTGTGAAGGAAGCCACTGGCGCTTCCCCTTGGCAGTGGCAGTCATGGCAGGGACAGAGATGGTACAGCGTGGCCTCTGTGTTATGCCTTGGTAGCTGCACGTCAGTGCTATGCACACGTGCATTGCGAGCATGGTCTATGCACTGAAATTGCAAGGCTAGGAGCAAAGGTGCCAGTGGTGATGAGTGTTGAGGACCGCTGGTGTGCCGCTGAGGCCCATTCTTTTGAGCTGTGGATTCTGGAACATATGGCTCCTGCCCGTGCAGCGAGAAGGGTAGGAAACTCCGTGGCCATAATGGCCGGAATTAGCGCTTTGTCCGGGCACGCGGAGGGCCGGAGTGCGCCATTGCAGTGTACGATAGCAAGGAAGGACACTGTATGTATGGTCTTACAGACACTGCGTACGCGCTGGACCAGCTCTTATGGTCCGTAATCAACCGTGACGTACGCCACACAGGTGTACCATGCAACAAAAAGCCCACAAAACGCCGCCATGGCATTGTCCTTACCTCACTACAGTACTGATGACGGCATTGTCACTCGTGCGTCAACAACGCAAGGACTGCGCCGTTACTACTTACGAAAGCATTAAAGTGGGGAAAGCGCGTGAAGTTCTCTACCTATGCACGTGTCAGCGTTAGCGGCAAGTGCAAGCACGGCACGGCACGACCCAAGCAAGGGGCTGTTCTAGGCAACTACCGTCCACCGTCTGTCAGCGCGGTTCGCCACCGCAAGCACGTGCCATAATCGACGTGGGTACCCATGCTTCAGCTGCTCTTCGAGTGTTCGCCACAGCGCTACAGGCACGCGCATGCAGGCGCCTTGGCCCACAGCTGCCCACGGACATCCTTTGCAGATCATCAACCTCCCTCGTTGAGCCCGCTGAGCTCGCCCTCCTTGGTGGACCCGGCGTTGTTGCTTGTCTAGTTGCTACCGTTCACCCCGCCGCCCTCCGCCGACTTGCTGCCTAGCTCGCTGCTGCCGCCGGTATCCAGGGGGTCGTCCTCCTGCTCTTCCTGGTGGGGCTTGAATGGCAGCCCCAACGGTACAATGAAGGCTGAGAGCTGCATCCCTTGGAGAAGGTGCCCAGACACCCTGCGCTCCTGCATACGGGCACAAACAAGTGATGCACAACGTAAGGCGGCGCAATGACAGCCGTCACAGCAGTAGCCACCCTCATGACAAGCACGTTAGCTCCGATTGACGCCCAGCAACATCCGCTCGAACGGCCACGCCTACCTCGGCCATGGTGAGGTGTAGCTCGAATATGGCGCGTGTGATGGCCACGTACAGGACCCGAAGCTCCTCGCACCACTCCTCCGGGTCCACCGCTCCGTCGCCCCGGCGCCAGTCGTCCTGCCGCATGTGTCACACAGTACAGCATGGTAAGAGGATAGCTACCAGTACACGCACGCTGCCCATAAGGCGGTGGTGCCAAACTGCGTGGCAGAGCAACAGTAAGGAGCGAATAAAAAGATCGGCGGGTTTCTGCACTGGGTCTGTTAAGCCGGCTGTGCGTGGCGTCCGGCCCCTCGGACGAGGCTCCACAAACATCCGTCCTTCAGCACCAATGCTACCTTACAAGCTGGCCTGCTAGCACACTGGTGCTGCGTACGTAGGGCTGCGCCGGGCCTCAGCGGGCAGGCCACCCAGGCGAGGAGGCACAGGTGCCCGGGCGGCCATGCCACATGCGTGGTAGTAGTGTGCTAAGTCCAAGCCCACTTGCATGGCGCACCTACCTCCAGCGCAGGTATGTACACAACGTCGAACTCTTTGCCTTTGGCGGCGTGGATGGTTGACAGCGACACCGGTTTGAAGGGAGTAGCAGTTCCGCTGCTGCCGCTGCCGCCACCGCGGGCCGAGAGCTGTGGCCGGGGTCACAGGGCGGACATGCCGGTACGGCGTTGCCCGAAAATTAGGCGGCGCGCAGGCAGATGCTTGCAACACCTGCTAGCACAAGCCTATCCGGCACATTGCTTGCCCCAACTTTTTGCAGGCCCTCGGGCCTGCCTCGGACCCTACGCGTTGACCACCACCTTCCACCAATTGCCCGCCACATCCGTACAACCCATGCCTAACTCCACCGCAGCCCGGTCCCCTACGCCCCTAGCCACCTTCCCACGCCTGCATCCACCCACCTGCTCCATGCTGGGCTCCGAGGATAACACCAGCGCGATGTAGTACAGGAAGCGCCGTGGGCCGGCCAGCCCACGCGCGCGGCGCGTGGGGGTGGACGGCTCCTGCTCGCCTCCGGGCCCTGCAAACACGCATTCAGGCGTACACGTTCCTTGTTGCAGCAGTACCGCATCTAAAATGCGCCTATGCAGTCGCTTGCAGGGTACGAGGTTAGGCATTTGCGCCAACGGCCCGCCGGTACCCGCCCTGCGTCAACAGACGTCCGGGCAGTGCAGAGCACGAACCGGTAGGTCCAGCTCACAAGCGTCACTGGGTGCTCCTCATACTCCTAGAGGGTACCACCCTCTTGCATGAAACGAGTAACGAATTTGCGGGGGGCGAACTCACCCTTCCAGCCCGCCTCCGCCTCCTTCCCGTACCCGGCCCCCATCGGCGTCACCTTCTCTGCCCCCTCGTCCTCCTCATGGTCCTCCCCGTGCACCCCCACCTCATCACCCTCCTCCCCGCCCACCTCCTCGCCCTCTTCACCAATGCCCCCTGTCACGTCCACCTCCTCCTTCTGCTCCCCCAAATTGCGCTTTTCTCCCTCATCCGCCACCTCCATCTCCTGCCCCTCTTCCTGCTCCTCCTCCTTCCTTCCCCTGCTCACCATCCTGCTCGTCCCCCTCCTCCCCCTCCTGCTCGTCTTCCTCCTCGTCCTCCACGTCTTGCTCTGTGTCTCTGGCCGCATCCATCATCGTTGTGTAGTGCTGTAGCTGGGTGTCCGCACCTGCAAAATCAGCAGCAAGTGCAGCACTCAAGTCGCAGCAAGCTGGGGCACAGAGACCAATGTACAGGGACTCCTACCGCTCATGCAACTCCCGGGGAGGAAAGCGAGCCGACGTCATTCCTTGCCACCCGCCCAACCCATCAAATGGACTGACCCACAAGAGTGCTGATGGGAAGACACGCCGTAGCCGTACGAGATTCCCCCAAGTCGAGGCACTCCCGGACTTGACACCAACACCAACGACTTGAAACCTGCTCCAGACCGCACACCCACCCTTCTTCTTTGCCTCGTCCCTGCTGCCCACTCCCGCCAGATCCCGTATCGCCGCGTCCTTGAGCCCCGCCAGGCTCAGAACCGCGCCCACCAGCTGCTCGGCGCGCAGGGGCTCCTGGTCCACCCCCAGCGCGTAGCACCGCAAGATGTGGACCAGGCCGCGCAGCTCCTGTGGGTAAGTGTACGACACACCGACAATGTACGGCATTGGCGTAAAGGCGTCATACTTCTTGTTGAACCAACCCTTTGACGGCAACAGTGCATAGCGGCAAGGCCCGTGCCAACAAGGGTGCGGGCCTGCCAAGGAGTCTGCGGGTAGCTCAAGGTGAGAGATGCAAGCATCACGAGGAGGAAGCGCGGGCGTTCCAGTGTTGGGGGTAAGGAACGGGGGCAGTGTGGGTCATTCCTGAAGGTAAGCTCCTGGTTGGCATGTCCCTTGCGTCACCTGCTGCGACAGCGGGTGGATAACTGTAGTGGAGGATTGGACATGTACTGCACCTAGTATAGACACATGAATATAGACACCCAGTATCTCATGCACCCAGTATAGACACGTGCGCCACGCATGCAAGTCGTATGCTGCGCGGCAGAGGAACACGCAGTGATGCCTTGGACACGCACCAGGATGCCATCGCGAATAGCCGCCTTGTTCCGCGCAGGGAGGGCCTTGATGCTGGTATCCAGGAGCGAGTTGTCCAGGATGCCTGCGTTGGTGCACCAGGAGGCAGGCGACGTGATGGCACCAGGAATACTAAAATTTGGTTGCATGCCCAGAGCTGAGCAAGGAAGGCGCTGCCGCAGCTGCACTCAGCTGCCCGAGGCCTTGCCTGCCAAGCAGCAGCAGGGCGAACAATGCCGTGTGCGCAAAGATGCATAATGAACACGAAGTTCTGACGTATACCTCCCACACGAGTGCAGTAAGAGAAACGCCAGTATTTTGACCGCACGGACGGCGCCAGCACTCAACTACCGGTACCCTTCCACGGCTTCCAGGCCACTTGCAGCCGACGCTGCAGGCCAACCCCACCCTTCACGCCGCTTCGTTGCCCGTTTACCGTACTGTCCACGGCCGCTACGTTACAAAACCGGTACCGTACGGTGCCGTACCCTGCAAAATGCTCACCTGGCGCAAACTCGGCGGCCGGCCGCGGCCGCTTGCGAGCCTTGCTGCTGGTCTTGGCCTCCGTCCCCTCGCCGCGAACCTGCGCCGTCACTCTCTCCGCCATCAGTTCTTCCGCCTCAAGCCGCGCCCCCGCCAGCGTCCACGGCACCACCACGTCCTCCGCCCGCGGGACAGCCGGCTGTGCGCCGCTCCCGCCCTTGCCCTCGCCCTTGCCCTTGCCGCTGCATGACCACATGTCCCCAAATAGCAACTGGCCCAGCGTGCAGCCCGCGGCAGCCGCAGCCTTAGCGAGCGCTGCGACGGTCTCCTTGCCTGCTGGATGCATGAGCACGCACATTACCAGCAGCAGGGCATATGTGAGGGCAAACGCGGGTTGCTGCGGCCAGCTGATCAGGCCCTGTGTCCACTCCCCCGTCGTCATTGCGGAGCCAGGCTGCCACTATGCGACGAGTACCGGCCCACAGTGCACTCTCCAAGCCGCCCCCGTGTGCTATGTCCGGTAGTGACCAGAACCAGCGCACCCAGGCTGCGGGTAGGGTTGTTGATGGCCTTCTTGAGCCACAGGTCCGAGCGCAGCGGGTCCACTACCACGTGCAGGTACGCCATGACCAGCCTGACGTCCTGAGGGTGCGTGGGGTAGGTGGGCGGCACAGGTACGACAAGGCAACTTAGCCGTACGCCATGGGTGGCCAATGCAACACGGAGCGACGTGTAAAGGACGTAGGCAGCACCGCAGTCCGCATTGGATGACACTCTTGCAAATATCAGGGACAGGCTCGTGCTCCCTATCACGCATTACCGGGCATGCAGTACGAGCGGACCCCTTATCGTTCGGCCATGCCCTTACCTACGCCTGCAGCAACACCTTGGACTATTATGCCAGGATGACGTCACTGAATGTAACTTTTGGCAATACTGGCATTTGCCAATTTGGCTAGCATTTACCCTACATGATTGCGTTAGCCAGGTTGTTTTACTCATGTCAATGGCAGCCTGGAGCCGGTATGCGCACCTCGTACTCCCAGAACGGCTTGCCTCCGGACACCTCGTACGGCACATTGTGCTGCTTCAGCGCCTCCTCTATCGGCGGGAACATATCCCTCCGGCGGCACAGGATGGCCTCAGTGGGCGGCGCGGCGCCGCCACCTGTCCCCTGCCCCTGCTGCTCCCCGTGATGCTGCTGCCAGTGCTGCCGGCCCTGCTTGATAGATAGAGCGATGTTATCAGCCTCGTCCTTTGCACGGGGAAACGCTGCTGACAGCACCACGCTGTCCAAGCCGCCCGGGTGTGCTGCCCGCACGGCCTTGATCTCCTTGCGCACCCCGCCACCGGCCAGCGGACTGCCGGCGGTGGCGGCGGCGACGGCAGCCTCCTTTGCTCGCTCCAGCTCCTCCATCGCCACCATCACGGCCAGGACCGCCTTCCTCAGGCCGTTCTCCCAGCACGCGTTGGTGCTGTCACCGCTGGCCTCCATGCTCTTCTCCAGCATCTCGAGCTCCTCCTTGGCCCGCGTCAGCTCCTGCCACTTCCGCTCCAGGTTCTCCTGCGCGGAGACCTGCTGCGGTCGCCGCGCCGAGCGGATGAGGGCATTTGCCACCTCCACGATGGCGGGATCCGACCTGGCGGGGCGGGGATGGGCTGGGTGGTGAGTGGGTTCTAGTAGGCGATGGCGGCGATTGAAGAGCGGGAGCCTACTGGGATTACTGTGTTGTGGACGCACCTCAACGCGTCGCAAGGGTGGTTGCAGGCCAACTGTGCAGCAGTCGGCGGAAGGGGGGTCGCTGCTGCGTGCCGACAAGGCCACACCATGTCACACACACGCAGGTCGGGTACAGCCGAAATGCAGGTGTGGATATGGGGTTGGTGGTATCGTCGCATGTGATGGAAATGCATGGGGATTGGATTAGCAGCGAGGATCTGCCAAGGTGGATAGGTGTCAAGGTGCGGCGTAATGGCGCAGGGCGAGCTGTTGCATTGGTGCGTTGCCCGCCTGTGGCTGGATGCCTGGCTCGTCGGTCACCTGGATTTTATAGCAAGCGAGCGGAGTCCACGTAGCACTCCCCCCATGAGGCAGCGGCAAAGAGCAATGCACAAACCGCACCAGCAACCACGTCAACCCATCCGCATCCCTATCCCATCGCATGCCAACGATCCTTACGACTGCAACTCCTGCCCTCCCCCCCCCCCCCCCCCCGCCGGGGCGCTGAGACCCAAGCACCTACCGGTAGTTAAGGAGCAGGAGCAGCCTCACAGTGTCCGGGTAGTCCCGCTTGAGCACCTCCATGATGTGCGCCTTTGGGGGAGCGCAACGGGTGGGCGCCGCGCAGGGCGTCTACACTACTACGTTTTGCACCATTAAGACGTGTCCAAGACGACACGGCTTTCGTTACGACCAGCTCAAATGCTACGTCTGCGCCCAATGTAACACGCAGTTGCGTGACGGGCGGGGTTGCACTTCGCACCGGTTGCACAACGCGTGCGCATCCACATCGCAGGCGCATGTAAGGCAGCTGTCTGGACAGCAGCGCCAGCGAGCATATATATAGCACACACGCCAAAGACCGCTAGCTTAGCAGGCATTCAGTCGTTCCTGATGTATAGGATATGCCAAATGCATTGCGGATGGAACACGCCTCCCAGATCGCAACCGCACCTGCGCGCCCCTCCACCCGTATATGGACTGGTCGGGGTCCCCCACAACGAACAGGGAGGCGTGCGGCCCCCGCAGCAGCTTGAGCAGCTGGTACTGGGCGGGGTCCGTGTCCTGTGGGTTAAGGGAGTACAGGAATTGGAGCACGTGTTTAGAGGGCGAGTATGACGGGCAGCTCACGCCTCGCAAGGGCGGCGCTTGCGTCCACACGGTTCGCCTGAGTTCGCCCGGCGCGGTTCGGCTAGGACCGGCTCGCTGCTTCCACACTGCGTACGAAGATGACCCACACACCCGCATCGCCTGTAGACATATGGTCTCTGCAGCTGGCTTGCGTACTTGAAGTGCTTTTGTGCGCGCAAGGGCCTAGCAAGTTGCCCGGGTGTAATGCCGATGTGCCGACAGATGTGCCACCAGGACATCCTCCACAAAGGGGTGGGTTCAGTTGGCCATGTTCGCCCATCAACCTCCTGACCTACCTGTGCGCCAACCCACATTTGCTGAAACCCTTGCACACCCACTGCACCAGTACGGCGCGCCCACCAGCATGTGACGTTACTTGCCAGTCATACATTCTAGTTGCTGGCCTGTGTATTAATGCACACCAACTCCCCGCCCACCTGGAACTCGTCCACCAGGATGTGGTCGAAGCGGGACTGCCACCCGCCCCGCAGCTCCTCGTCCTGCGCCAGCAGCCGCACCGGCAGCGCAATGAGGTCGGCGAAGTCAGCGCCGTTGCTGGCCCGCAGCAGCCTGGGAGGAAGGGACGGGGGTGGGCAGGGGCGGAAGTGCAGGAGGCATGGGGGGATGGGCAGCAGCCTGGACAGCGGTACTTATCGCACAATGCCAAAATTCAATAGAGCGTTAGGTTAAAGCTCTGTTAGTTCAGGGTGCATGTGGGGAGCGTGCGCCTCCCTGCCCACTGGACGCATGTCTCCAATCGAAATACAGGTACAGGTGCCCCTGCGTTCGACTACGCACTCACACCACTCATGCAACGTACCGGCCGTCCCACTCACCTGGTGTAGGTGTTGTAGTAGAGCTGCAGCTGCTGCAGGCCCCAGCGTGAGTTCAACACCGGTGGCAACCCCGTCAGCAGCCCCAGCTCCGCCGCGCGACGCAGGGCCGTGGAGTCGTCAAAGTGCTGCACCGCAGCCAGCCGCATCTTGATCATGGGGAACAGCTTTCCGATCTGCCGCATCAGGTAGGCCTTGGCTTTCCCGTCGAACCGGGGCTGTCGGGAGGGAGGCGGGCGCGCACCGGCCTGCTGCTGCTGCCCTCGCCGCGCCTGCTCCTGCTCCTGCTCCAGCTCCACCAGGCAGATGGCCTCCATGTACAGCTCCTTGCACTGGCGGTCAAGGTGGGTGGGTGGACGGCTGTGTTGGCTTGTTGCAACTAGCAGGGTGCCCTGGACACAAGCACTTTAGAACAGAATGCCCTTTTATGCGCGGGCAGCTGGTCTACGCGTTTTAGAGCCCCTGCCAGCCGCCCCATTCACATGGACGCCACCTAGTCACTCCGACAAGCGCGTTCAACAATGTGCAGTAGCAGTCTGGAGCACGTACGTACCGCATACGCCCACGCAGCTGCGGTCTATCCATGAGTAACCCACGTCTTCGCCATCTAGGATACTGAAGTCTTCCGTGAGGTCGTCCGCCGTGTAGCCCTGCCGCAGGGATTCCCTGCAGGCAGGAGGCAAGAGCAGGCAAGGGAGCGCGTCTGGGATCGTGCCAGTTGTACCGTGTAGTACCGTACTCGCGCTGGATCGTACCGTACCGTATTGTGCATACCGGATCGCAACTGTCACCTGCCATGTACTTAGCCCAGCGCATTGCTGCGCGCGTGTACGTACGGTAGCTCCTGTACTGCGATGTATGCAACTTGCGCGCCACAGGACAGCATGTACGGTACCATGCACAGAAACCGCTTGCCTCCTTCCACGCACCTGAGGATCTTGCTGCCAAGGCCGTGGAACGTCATGGTACGGAGCTCGCCGCAGCCCTGCCGCAGCCCCCGGCTGCGCAGCTCTCCCGCAGCCTGCGGTACATATTGCGTTACAGCGGTGCGATGGCGGAGGGCGGGGCCATACAGGGCTGACCGAGCTACAGCATGCTTGCAGTGGGGCGAGCGGCAAGTAGACTGGACAGACACACGCACAATGCACATCAACGCAGCTCAACAGCACGCGAGCGCAAAACTGCCTCAGCGCAATAGCACGCTTGCGGGTAATCCGCGTCCGCATGTCACCCTGTGCAGCGCGGGCAGTGAGGCGGAGCTACGCCCCCATGCACATGGGCTCGAGTGTGACTGCTAAGAAAACTTGTTTCATGCCCAACGCGAAACCTGACCGTACCTTGTTGGTGAAGGTGATGGCGAGGACGCGCTCGGCCTCCACATTCCAATGCCAAATGAGGTTGAGCACGCGCGACACCAGCGCACGCGTCTTGCCGCTGCCGGGTCCGGCCTGGGGAGGAGGGTTACACGTGGAACGGCGAGAGCAGGTTGCTGGTAGGGCTGCCAGACGCAATTGCGCGTGGGGCATGCACATTATTGGCGCCGCTAGGCAGTCGCGGAGGGAGTGAGATGCCTGCCGGTATTGGTGTGCAGAAGTAGCTGGTGCACAGGTACTGCTTCGCGCATTATTGCAGTTGCGGTGTCCCATGGGTCCCCACGGGCGGCGGCAGCGGTGTACGCTGCACCAACGCCTGGTGGTCCATGCATCGGCTACCTCCGCCTACCTCGACACAAATAGTCCTGTCCTTGGCGATCACGGCTAGGAGCTGCTCAGGGTTGAGGCCTCGCAGCAGCGACTCGCCCTCCGGGGCCGGCTGCGGGCGAGCGGAGGCAGGGCACGGCCGGACGCGTGCCGCCGTGCCGCCCGCTGCGGCCTGGCTCCGCCGCACCCCGCCGATGGGACCTGGACACACAAGTCGCGGCCGTGCCGGCCGCACAGGGGCTGCGCACTGACGCTGTTGACACAACATCGCCCGTCGCGGTGTGACTAGGGTTTCGGACCTGAAGGCCATGATCTGTGGCTGGTGCTACAAGGGGACGTTCCGGACAAGGCCTTAGATTCGCGCTCAATACGATACAGTCGTCGATATGCAAGGGCTAGTAGTGCGGCAAGCTCTTTTGCGGCGGTTGGTCTGTCCTTGGCGGACGCTTTGGACACAAACAAAGTCAAACGAGGGCAGCTGCACAAATTCATTGCAGCAGACTAGTACTTCATGCATGATGACTTTTCAACATGGCAGCGAGCCTTCGCCTGGCGGTTCAGCCTTTGCAGGAGAGTGGTGGTTGATGCGTCACCGGAACGCGTCAGGCTGATGCTGTTTGTACGAGGGTACGCAGGGGTTTGCTTGGGCTGACAAAGGCTCAGTGTGCGACGCTGAAGGTGAGTTGAGGCGAGTTTTACTCTTTTGGGGTATGCTGGAAGATACGGCAACGCGCCCACGGCTCCGCCCACGCACCAAGCTAAGGGGTCTTAAACCCCAGGGAATGACGCCGGGCAACGTCGCACACACAGCAGTTACGGTATTCTGCTGGCTGCTTAATACCAAGGTCAGGAAGTACAGATGATGATACATGGCCGTGTTTATTATATTCCAGTAGTATCAATATGCACGAGTGGAGCACGCTGTCCACATGCTGATGCCACCGAACCCTGACCTGCACAAACTACCGGCCTGCCGTGAAGCACCATGCACCATGACCGATAACTAGCTAAGTGGGTGCCGTACTCAATTCAACACGACCTTCCCATACCAGTGCATCCACTGCGAGCTGTCCTGTCGCCAACAGCCGGCGAGCCAAGAAATGGATGGTGCATCCCTTGCCCCTGGCACAACCCATTCCAGGCCCACATGGGCAATTCCAACTGTTGTTGCGTCACCTTCATTTGATTCACAGTGCACCCGAAGTTCAGCGGGCCGCACCCTTGGAATGCCCTGGCGCATTCGTGCATCACCCGAGTGCGTGCATGGGCAGCTACTGCATGGCCAGCTTTTGGCATTGCGTCACCACAAGATATGCGCTGTACCAACATATACCCCGGACCTAAAAATGCAGCATCGACTAAACAACCCTCCGACTTGAAGCACCTTTAACCCCAACCCCTTCCTTCATGCGCACCCTCCCTGAACTTTACAACCCGCATTTCCAACCTCAAGCAGTGCCACCGCCGTGGTACGTAGGGTACGTTACCAACGGCTTCAACCCGTCCCTCCCCGTCACCCCATCAGCCCCTGCCCACCGCTCTTGTCCTCCGCGCCCCGCCACCCCGCGTCACCCCCGCGTGAGCTTGTCTATGATGGTGTTGAGGTCCAGCGCCTTGCCGCTGGACTGCAGGCTGCTCACGGCACCCAGCACGTCGCCGCGGGAGAAGCCCATCTGGAATGCAGGGGGTAGGGGCGAGGCAGGGAAAGGGTTGGGCAGGATAGTGAAGGAAATGTGGCATATGCATTTGCTGGCGCTATGTCATTCTGCAGGCCTGGTTTTTGAGGTGAGGCCAAGACGCCAGCCAAACCCAGGGCCCCAGGGGCACCCGTTCAAGTGGTATATCCCTCAGCACGTGGAGCAACCGACGCAAGAGCACTCCAACACCCCTCCCTATGCCCCCTTACCTGCGCTATGTCCGCTATGATCTGGTCCAGCGGCACGGTGCGGCTGCCAGTGCCAGGGCCGCCGGGGCCACCCGAGCCGGCGGGGGCCAGCGGGGCGGGAGGCGCGGAGGAGGGGCCGGGCCGCATGCCGGGAGGGGGCATGCCTGGGAGGCAGGAACACAAAGACACGGGCGGCGTTAGGTACAAGGCGACGGGATGGCGACGCTGGCAGTGCAGCGCCGCGCGCGTCCGCTCAGCGAATCACCTTGCAGGTCAGATGCAATTGGCCATTCAAGGCCATACGGCGAAACATGACACCATTCCGTTTGCCACGCCTTGCAGCACCGTACAGTGCGCTCCACTGCATACAGTTCGCACCCACCCCCTCCCTCAACCCAACGCCCACCTGGTGCCATGCCCATGCCCCCGCGATATCCCCCCGGCCCCGCCCCCTGCCCCGGTGATGGGTACATGGGCGGCTGCTGGCCCATAACGGGCGGCGCGGGGTAGGCGTGCACGCCCCCCGGCATTGAGGGGTAGGCCACGGCGCCGGGGGGAGGCAGCTGCTGCGGCTGCGGCTGCAGCTGGGGCGGGGGCACCATGCCGGGCGGGCCCATCTGCGGCTGCTGGTGCGGCGGGGGAGGCATGTGGTGAGGCTGGGGCTGGGGCTGCGCCTGCGGCAGGGGCGGGGCGCGCGGGGTCTCGTGCGGCTGCGGCTGCGGGCCGGGCTGGGGGTAGGGCGCGTAGCCCATAGGGGCGGCGGGGCCGGGGCCGGGTGGGCGGGCGGCGGGGGAGGGCTGGCCGTAGGGTGAGGGGGCGTAGGGGTCGGGCCCGGGCGCGGCGGGGGGCGGCATGGCGGCCTGCAGTGGGGCCTGCGGGGGAGGGGCAGCGGCGCACGAAGGGTAGCAGAGGTTGAGCAGCACCGCAGGGAAGGCCCCTCGCCGGCCATTGAAGCTGTGCCAGGCGACGCTAGTTCCAGCCTGTTTGGAGGGAGCATGTCACTAGCGCGCTAGACCACGTTGCTTCCCATGCATGGCAAGGCGTGCCAGTCCTGCCCTTGACGTTGGACCTACCTGAGCCGGGTAGCCGTACGGCTGCTGCTGCACCTGCTGGTGCTGCGGGGGTGGCGCCTGCTGGTGTTGGTGTTGCTGCACGGAGGGCGGGGCCAGCTCCGGCTGCTGCATCACCTGCGCTGGCGGCGCGTTGGGTGGCGGGCCCATGGCGCCCGGCTGCTGCTGCGGTTGCTGCTGTTGCGGGGCGTAGTGCCCCTGCACGGGGGCGGGGCCCTGGCCGGGCGCCTGCAGCTGCTGCGGGGGCTGCATGCCGTACGGCGACGGAGCCACGGGGGCCGGCTGCGGCTGCGGCTGTGGGGCAGCCGCAGGGGGCGCCGCGGCCACAGGGCCAGCGGCCGCGGGCGCCGGGGCAGGCGCAGGTGCAGCAGCGGGGGCCAGGGCCAGGGCCGCGGCGGGGGCGGGGCCGGGGGCGGCCTCGGCGGGAGCGGCAGCCGCAGGGGGCGCGCCTCCGGAGCTGGCGGGGGCCGCGGCGCTGGCTGCGGTGGCTGCGGTGGCTGGCTTGGCGCTGAGCGCATCGGAGGACATCTTCGCCAGCAGCTGCTGTGCCTCCTGCAGCTCCTGCTTGTCGCGCAGGGCCTGCACGCCGCGCTCCACCTCCCTGACCGCCATGTCCAGGTTGGTGAACCTGACGTGGTAGTTCTCCTGCTGAGCGCTGACTAGGTCGCGCAGCTCCTCCACGCTGTGGCGAAGCTCACCGATGGACGATGCCTGGGCCTCAACCCGACGCGACACGTCGTCCAGCACCGTCCGCATGCTGCGGACGAACTTTGTAAATGTTGACTCAAACGATGCTTGTACGGCTGCTGTGATCAGCTGCTCGAGCGCTTCCGACGATGGAAGGGCACGATCCCCACCAAGACCGGGCTTCAGGGCCACGTCAGATCCCCCAGCGCTGGTTGCATTTGCTCCGCCTTTGCCACTGTGACCATCGGAGGCTGTCGCGCCAGCATGCGTGTTGGTTGCCGAGGAGCTAGGTTTACCCAGCAGCTCCCCGAATAAGTCATCCTCCATGTTGTTTCTAGCCACAGGTATCTAAAGTATGAGCGTATCACAGTATAAGTGGTTGGAGTGTAGACTTCTATGCGCACACGACGGACCTATCGCATGGGACGAGGCCGGAGTTGGGCGAAGTTTCCTTCGACGTACTCTAGTTACGCACTTTAGCCTGTAACATAGGTTGCACTTTTACATTACAGTGCTGCACGGCAATCGATTGATAGTGACAGGGGTCATGTCTCGGGAGCAGGGCAACCGTCACGGGCGCCTGGCCACCTTGCCTGCCATGATGCGTTATCGAGGGGAAACCTCCATGCCCATTGCCAACACGCGCCCTGACTGCGTACATGTGGACCTTGCCTTGCCCGTCATATATGGAGCGCACGTACAAACGTATGACGTACAACGTCACAAGGGTACCACGTAACGATTAGGACCCTGGCGTCCCTGGGAGTGACCACGTCATCGATCAGCCCAGGTCAGCCCTCCTATTTAAGCGTACTGCGTCAGACTGTGCCTTAAATCGGCAGTGCCCGCCCCTACAGTATGACGTGATGCAGTGATCGGCACCTCCAGCATATGGGTCACCGTGTGGTGCTCTACCGGTATGCGCATGCAGGGAGCCCAGTAGATACACTTTATAGTCAGCGCGCTGAGCCTTCACACACTGTGACAGAGACCGCATCATCTGAGTTTTCTGACAAGTTACCTATTACCCCATACCACGAACACAAGCCAAATTGACAGCCAAGGACAGCAGCGCCGAGTACGTAATCCTGGCGCAGGTACGACATGTACGACGGCGTGGTCTGGTGTGGCTTCCGAAACCCGTACTTGGCTTTCTGTTCAGCACGTCCCCAGATACCGGCAACGTTACTTGGAGAGCAGTCTCACTGTCACCACCGCCTCCACCACCGCTCAGCCCGGCAGCTACTCCCCGCTCCATCCCTCGCGTGCCCCCGCAGCCCTTCGGCTGCTAGTCAGCACACTGTTCCTCTCCATCCCTTCAGAAGCTCCACTGCGTCCCCAGCGCCGCGCACAGCACCGTCACGCCGCCCTCCGCCCCGCCAATCCCCGCACCGCCGCTGCCCCCCGTCCTCCGCAGCACCACCAGCCCGGGCGTCAGCACCACGCCGTGCGCCACGGGCAGCGCGGCAGACGCCTCCAGCGCCAGCATGCCCCCACACCCGCCCTGCCCCACGCCCTGCCCCACGCCCTGCCCCACGCCCTGGCTCCCCTCCGCCCCCCTGCCCCCGCCCCACGTCGTGCTGCTGCAGCTCAGCATGTAGCTGCGCCCAGAGTCGGGGTCAGGCAGCGTGGCCAGGCGGAAGCCGCGACGCGTGCTGGCAGGCAGGGGCGCGGCCAGGGCCTCGCCGGGCGCTGCTGCTGCTCTTGTTGTTGCTGCTGCTGCTGCTGCTGCTGCTGTTCCGCCCCCGGCCGCAGCGTGCGGTGCGCCCCATCCCCATCCCCACCAGGCTGCGGCGGTGAGGCGGTCGGTGACCTGCGTGGCGCCTGCGAGGGCGGAGAGGCACAGGGGGTTGGGCGGAAGGTGGAGAGGGAAGTAAGGGCAGGGCGCTGCCTAGGTCGGGGTGCCCTGTGTCTGATCCACCAGCACGCCCCAAGGCGCATTCCCAGCCCTTGAAAGAAGCTCGTTTCTCAGGCTCAGGGGCACCGCAGTGCAGCATGAGTACCGTACCACAAGGTGGTGCCCTGCCGTAGTGTATGCAACCAGGAGGCTCACCTATGAGCCCAAACTGGCTCCAGCGCGCCTCCTCGCCCTCAGCCTCGCCCTGTCCCTGCCCAGGGACCACCCCCGCCTGCGGCCCTCGCCCGGCCGGTTGGGGCGAGGCAGCTGCGGAGGCCGGCGCCGAGGCTGCTGCTGGTGCTGGTGCTGCTGCTGGCGCTGGTGCTGTGGTAGCCGCCCACAGCGCCGACAGGGCGGTGGTGCGCGACCGGTGCAGCGACAGCTGCAGGGCGCTGTGGCGGCGGTGCGGGTCGTGCAGCGGGCCTGAGGCGTCACGCGGAGGTGGGGAGCATACCCGTCGGGCAAAACATCAAGAGTTGCGTTGAGGCGCACTGACTTTGTTTGCAAAGCGTGGGAGCACCCTGTCGCCGCTGGGCCGAACCGGCCTGGGGCAGCACAGCGCCGCGTGCCTTGCGCAGCCTCAGCGCCCAGCGCACGACAGGCGCACACACCCGCTGCCGTACCACTGCATCGCCCCCCTGCCTGCGACAGTCAATGCTTGAGACTGTGCTTGGGCGCTACAGTCGCTAGCCGCCTGCCCCCAAAGCACCTTGAACCGGGCGTCCTCCTTTCTTGCACACGTGGCCACCGCACACGTCCCCCACCGCGCTCTGCCCTTGTCCTCCGCCCCCGCCACACACATCACATCTCATCTCAAGCAGCTCCCTGACCCACCTGACACGAACTGCCCGTACGCCGCGGAGAGGCTGCCCGCGCTGCCGCACACGGCCGCCCCCAGGCCCCCCACGCCGTCGGCAGGGCCCTCGCCCTCGCCGCCGCCCTCCGCGATACCTGGCCCCCAGCCGCCGCTGACGGTGCCTGCTGCGGCGGCTGTAGGAGTGCGCAGGGCGGGCGCCGTGGTGGCTGCCAGGCCGTGGCCCCGCCGCCCTGCGTCCGTCAGCCCAGGGTGGCTGGAGGCGGCTGCGGGGGAGGAGGCGGGGCGGGGAGCGGAGGCGTAAGGCTACCGGTACTATAATTGGGGATTAGAGGGTGACACGGGCTGCTACTTACAGGATGCAGCTAAGCGAAGCGCGAATAAGGTCAAGGATTCAAGATCTTGGTTGCAGCCTCTTGCAGAGCGCAAACCCAAGAGCTATGCACAGGCTAGGGGGTCGCGGCCTATTACTTTGCGCGCCCATCGGAAGCCCCCGGCGACGGGATCATGGCCATGGGGGTGTACCCTGAGGTAATGAATGTACTGCCAAATACAACCCAATCGCCCCCTGCGCCCCCACAGGTCCATGCGGCCCCTGCCCCTTGCCACGGCAGCCCACCGCCTCCCTCCCTCCCCCTCACCCGCGAATGGGTTGGGGTGGCGCGCCACGCAGTCCAGTGCGCCGCCGCGCGCCGCCAGCATCAGCTTGAGGCGGGGGTGCGCCTCGACCTTGGCCAGCAGCTGGGGGAAGGGCAAGGCGGGGCAGTGCGTGAAGCGCGAGCTACCGGTGTAAGACGCCAGGGGCAAGGGGGAAGGGCAGGTGTGAGACCCCCCTTTTTCATCACGCCAGAACAGTGACGCCATGAAGCAATGGACTGGTTGTACACGGCATATGGCACACAGGCAGCAGGTCAGGTGGATGCTGGGCTTGCCAAGCAGCTCCATACTGGCGACTTCTTTCCCTAACCTTGCCCTGCCGAACCCACAACCTTTCGACCTCCGCTGCGCCCCACAGCACACGGTGCGGCCCCTGATGACTTCAGCCGCGCACCCCCGAAACCCCAATGCCCGGCCCATGCCCTTAACCACCCCTGCCCCTGTGCCCCTTGTCCAACGTTGCCCCCACACCTTGTCCAACCTCAGCCCCTTGAACCCGCAGCCCGCGCTCAATCGCACGCCTTGCGGCCCCTGACCGCCCCAACCCTAAAGCCCTGACCTAAATACGCCCCGCCCCCAACCAAACCCCCTCCTTCCCCCCGCACCTTGTCCAGCCTCAGCCCCGAGCCGTCCGGCCCGCTGCTCAGCAGCGCGTGCGCCGTAGCGACCGGGCCGGGCTCCACGCGGCCCTGGCCCGCGCCCAGACCGCCGCTGCCCCCTGCTACTGGCCCCGCCACCCCTGCGTCCCCATTCCCAAGCGCACCAGCCCCAGGGGCGCCCTGCCCCCCCGCCCCCAGCTCCCACATGGACTGCAGCAGCAGCCGCAGCCGTGGAGCCGTGGCCACACCCGCCTCACGCAGCAGCGAGCCCAGCGGCGGGTGGGCGGCCGCCGCAGCATGGCCGCCGTCGCTGCTGCCGCCGTCAGCGTCGGCGTACCCAGCCTCCTCGTGGTGGGCCTGCCGTGATGGGGGGCAAAGGCCGCGAGCTGCTTGCGGGGTGCTACATGGCTCGTACTGTTGCCTCCCCTCTCGGCTTCACGGCTTAAACGGTTGTGCCCGGCAGCTGTTGACATGTAACACCGACTGCCAGGCTGCGGACCCAAGCAGAGCGGAAGCCTCCTACCGCCCACACCGCACCGCCTGGCATTTGCACCTAACGCCTTACATTCAACCACCCACCAGTTTGGGCAGACAGCCCTGCATGCCTCCACCCTCGCCTACATGCAACCCGTCCAAACCGCTACGAAGGAGCCCAAACTAGCCCAGCGCCCCGCCTTACCGTGCGTACCCGAGGCCACACCGAGTCATTCTAGGCTGCCCTGCCCCTGCCCCGGCCCCTGCCCCGGCCCCTGCCTGCCTCGGCCCCATCCCATGCCCAACAGGTCCCCGCCCAGTCCCGCCCCCATCCACGCCGCTCACCGCCGCCGCAAGGGCCACCACCGTTGGCGCCTCCAGGCTCCCGCTGACCTGCGCAGCACGCCACACCGCAGGTCAACACAGAGCTGCAATGCGTCAACTAGTGAAACAGCACAAAAAGCCTTAGCTGAGCCAGTCCACACCAAGAAGGTCCCAGCCGGCGCGCACTCCCAGCCTCCCAGCCGCTTCAGCCCCCACCTGTGCCGCGCTGCGCGGCCGCAGCCCCGCCCCCAGCCCCCGCATGTACGGCCGCACGGTGGCGCCGTACAGCGGCAGCAGCGGCTGCGCGGCCGCGCCCGCCGCCGCCGCCGCCGCCGCTGCCTCCAGCTCGTCCAGGCGGGCCCTGGCGTCGGACAGCTCGGCGAAGGCCTCCCGCAGCAGCCGCTTCAGGCGGGACACGTCGGTGTCGGGGCCGGTGTCGGGGGAGGGCAGGGAGGGGCTGGCTGCAGCGGTGGGGGCCGTGGGTGAGGTCGGGGAAGTCGCGGTGGCGGTGTTGCTGAGGGGTGCGGCGTTGCTCTGTGCCGAGGGCGGCTGGGCGCTGGAAGGGGGAGCCCGGGCGGCAGCGGCTGCTGTTGCTGCTGCGGGCGGGAAGGCGGGCGTGGATGAGGAGATGGAGGCGGGGGAGGGGGAGGACTGGCGAGGCGGGGGTGTTGAAGAGGTGGTGTGAGGATGGTGCATAGCAGCAGCCGTAGCGCCTGCGCTGGGGTCCGCTGCTGCTGCGGTTGCTGCTGCAGCGGGAGATGGGTTTGCCAGCTCAGCAAGTTGCCACAGGAGCAGTGTGGGCAACGTCGCCAGCAGGAACGCCGCAGGGCCTGGGGCATCGCCAGGGCCTGGTGCGCCGCGTGGGCTGCCCGGCCCCTGCCCGCCCCCACATCCACCCGGGAACGAGCCGCCTCCGGAGCCACTTCCACCGCAGCTGTCAAGTTCTGGGGCGGCGTCGGCTGAGCTGCTGCTGGTGCTGCTGCTGGATGTGGGGGTGCTGCCGCCACCACCGCCTAGGCCGCTGTGGGTCAATGGCTGTGCCGCGTGGCAGGACAGGGACACCCGAGGTGTGGATCTGGTGGATCCAGAGGATGTCTGAGGCGCTTCTCTGGCCTTGTCCGTGTGCTGGCTGGGGCGCGCAGGGGCAGGGCGTGTGGGGCGGCGCGGCAGCGGGCCTCGGCCAGCGGGGCCCAGCGCTGGCGCTGCACCGGCGGCCAACGGCTTGGCATGAGGTGATCGCGCAAAAGTATCCATCTGGTGCAGTCACTCAGCTATTGGTGCTAGTCGTGGGGCTTATTGGAGAGGTGGATCGCAAGGGACCGCTGGCATGGCGAAAAAAAGGTAGCGAGCCGGTGCGTGGTCAGTACGCCGAGCCCTACAGACTGCGATAGCAACCTTGGCGTTGAGTGTGACTCATCTGCAGGACGTGCGGGCTGTTCGTGCGGCTGTTAGTTGTGTGTGACCGTTGGTCCTTCTCCCACAGCGCATGGGCCTGGCACCAAGAAAGGAGATAGGCAACATAGTAGCTGGCTGATAATGAATACCTTCAGCTATTTTACAGTTGTTCTCTACCTATAGCTAGGACAGCGCTCGCCCCTGCCTGCAGCGTCTGGGTAACCTCCAAGGGCCTAGGGCCAAGTCGAGTATACCCTGTTCCTGCGGCCTCCCGTATCTATTAAGGATTTCATTGGCAAGCTTTTGAGTAGTATCCAAGCGCCCGAGCCGCTGCGAGGACTGAGAACGAACAGTCTGTGGTCTACGGATGTCGACGCGCTCGCTATCGCTATTGGTGCTATTGACGAGCTGACATTCACGCGTAAGTGACATATGGACGCCGGAAGCGCTGGTGTTTGTGAATGGGGTTATCCTTCGGGACGCTGTGACGCCCCGACGGCCGACCCCGTCGCCGTGGCCCAGCCTGGATGCTTGCCAAGTCCTGTAGGACAAGGTTGTGGTGCTAGGATGGTTGCTTCCAACTCGTGGGACAACGTCGTATGGTGGACGGAGTAGCGAAACAAAACCACTGGGTCGAAAAGGTGCCCGGCCGTTGGGGAGTCAAGGTACTGATAAACGCGCGCGTTGCACTGGCCCACTCTTGCAGATTATGAGGTGATGCGTTTTGCGCTCGTTAGGTAGCGTCTCGAAGCGCTACCCCTACCTCCTGCACTCGGGACTTCGCGACATGGCTTCAGTTGACACGATGGACGTCGACGGAGCCAGTTCCAATGGCCTATCTCGGGATGAGATGATTGGGTTTCATGTACGCCGGCGGGTTATGGGGTCAACTGGGTGGAGCTGGGTACGTGGTGGGGCAGAAGGCGCGATCGGCGCGCCCACGCTCACAGGACAATACGAACCTGTCCGACGAGCAAAATCAATACCAGAGATATTGACAAACAGTCCTTACCCAGCAGTGGCGACAGCGTGGCCTTCGGGACGGTCAACCTGCTCCGAGGCGCTGTCGGGCCAGTGCCCAGCGCCGGTGGAAGGCGCCCAGGGCCGGCCCGCCGCAGTCCTCCGACTCTTGGGCCAGTCAAAGCCACCTCTGCCTGCTGAGCTGCGGCCGTGGGGCATCGGAAGCGCGCCGCTGCCTCCTGCCCTGGGTGGCGCAGGGGCCGGGTCCCACGGCTACGCGCTACTCAGGACTGCCTCCGGCAGCTGCCATTTGGGTCAAGCCGGGGCCCCCCCAGCCCAATCGGGGGCCTTCCCTCCCCCGCCCCTACGCCGCACCGTGTCGTGTGTGTGCGAAGTGGGCGGGGGCAGCTGCGGCAGCTGCAGCTGCGTGCGGCGACAGCACGCGTCATGGGTCGCGGACGTGGGCCCGCTGCAGCCCGATTTTATACACACGCAGTGCAGCGTTGAGAGCACCAAACCCCAGGAAGGAGCTGAGCAAGAGCAGCAGCAGCAGCTGCTGCAGGAGGAGCAGCAGGGGTACTGCGCGCGCATCAGCGACGGCGCCGTGGACATGTGCGTTGACATTGACGTGGACGCGGACGGGGACCCCACCAGCCCGCCCGCGCAGCCCGCCGCCGCACCCCCAGAGCCGCCCACCCTCTTACACCTGCCGCCGCCAGCCATACCACACCTTCAAGCCACCACCGCCTCCGTGCCGCAGCTGTACCGGCAACCCCACCCACACCCGCCGGCCCGCTTCCACCACCACCCCACGCAACAGGGCGCAGCCGCCGCCGGTGTGTTCCTACCGGCCCACCACCTGCAACCCCACAACCCTCAGCCCAGCAGCAGTGAGCTGCTGCCATCGCAGCCCACCGTGCCCGACTGGCCTATGCCGCGCGCCCTCGTGACCGCTGCCGGGCCCGGTCCGATGGGCCTGGGGCTCCTGCCGCTGCCGTCGTCGCTGCCCTTCCCCTCCCCGTCCCCCTCCCGCGGGGCGCGGCAGCGCAGCGTGGGCCTCACGCGCAAACGGCAGCCGGAGCCGCAGACTGTGGCCTGACGTGGCACAGCGCCTGACGTGGCGCAGCGGCTGACGCAGCCGTGGCCGTGGCCGTGGCGTGTACGCGAGGGTAAAAGGGCTGACGTGCGGCTGGGACGGCGGAGCATGCGGGGAGGCGGGGTGGCGGCGGGGCAATGAGGGACATGGCACGGGGGCCGGGGGCGGGATGGTAGTCCTGATCCAGGTGTAGTACTGCTGACAGAGGAGCGGCCTTTCCTACCAGCAAGGCAAAAGAGCAAGGGTTAGAGGAGAGCAGGATGTAGTGTAGGGCACGTGGCCATAAGTGGAAGGTCAATGTAGGGAACAGGCAGGGGGTGGCGAGGGGTGCACCTAGGGACGTGTGTGGAGCGCAGTTTGGTGCATGAGTGGGTAGGAGATTAGAGATAGGACTGGGCCTGTGCATGGAGGGGCCGGATGCCCTGTTGGTGTATCCGGACGTGAACAAGCCGGCAAGTGTGCGTGGACTGCTTGCGTGTGACCAGGGGGTGGTAGCTGTCTCGTCTTGGTGCCCTGTGGCCCAGGCGAAGAAATTCATATGTACATGCGGTGGCGCCACACGGACAAGTGGTGTTGTCGTGGAGTTGTATATTTTCCATGGTGAGGTTCAATGTACTCTGGCCATACTGAACTGCATTCATTCCTGTTGCCACAAGCGTCGTGAGCGGTTGGCAATACGCTGACCAACAGGCTTAGGAACGGCCGGCCAAGAGCGCTGAGCGCGTCAGTTGCAACCTGCACCCCGTGGTGCTGCAGCTGCCTGGACAGGCATGGACGTGCAACGCTTGCAGCCAGGCGGTCACGTCGTGCTCCGCAGTCAGGCATGGTTATTTATGGTTGTGGTGGTGGTGGTGCTACTGCTAGTGGTGTTGACCTGCTCGCATGGCTGCGAGCATGCGGTTGTTACCAGGCAGCAGCGCCCAAGGGAGCGATGCATGGCCCATGGCGGAGTTATGTGTGGGCCAGGGTACCTGTGGCATGGCTGGTGGTGGTGGGAGCGTCAGTACCCGTACGGTATCCCATGCCTTGTGAGCCCGACCGTGAGGGGCATGGCTCTTCTGCATGAGTTTGCGGTGCTGCACCCGTCAAAGCAGCTGGGCTTTGCGCTCTTTTTGCACCATGGTATGCTGCACAACCAACGCTGTGAGGACATGCGGCTTGTGGCTGTGCGGCGTGCGGCACGCTGGCAGCAGTGGTTCCGGCGGGGTGGGCAGTGTGGCGAGGATAAGGGTAGGGCGGCAGACGGCAGCGCGCGGGCGCCTGGTTAGTGTCTCAGCGGTGCTGGCTGTCGTTCGCGGCTGGCCCGCCATACAGCCACCAGCGCATCCTCACTCCGCTGGCTTGCCGGTTGAACATGGACGCCGGACCAGACAACAGATGGCAGCATCTGGCACCGTGGTATGCGCCATGAGCATTAGCAGGGGTCCGCCCTGGGTCCGCCGTAGAAGTGATGCAGTTTAATGAGCTGAGGGTCGCGGCGTGGTGGTGCTGCACTGTCCTTCCGTCGTGACGTGGCGTGCTGACGCATGACGCATGGGAGCGGTGTTGCTTGGTGTTGCTGCTGTGCCGGTGCGTGCCGGTGGGGCTGGCCATCGCTGGGGGCACCCACTTGACACACAGGGCAGTGCGCTCACCCAATGCCTCTCACTACAACTACCCACATGCGTGCAACAGACATGTGCATTCCAAATGGTGATTTATTATGTTGGGTAATTGACGGACTGGCCCCCTTAGCGGGCCAAGTGAAGCATAACACGCGGACAGCTGTGGTGCACTAGCCTTATGTAAGAAGAAACCTTTGTTTTCAACTTGCTACTGTTGTCGTGCCTTGCAGCCATCCTGCCTGCCTAGGTGCCTACCGGTACCGGTATGCCAATGTTCCGTCCTGAGGCAGCAGGCGCAGGCCCCAACACGCTTGGCGCCTAGGCCGGCACAGACTGCAGCAGAGGCACGGACACGCAAGCAGCAACACAACATTGCACCGCGCCGTCACCGTGCATGCACCAAGAACGGTCAGATGAGGGCAACTGCAGAGGTCGGCACTCGGCAGGCATTCGACTGTCATCTTCTCTTTTGCCCTGGGCCCGTGCCCGCCCCCCCCTCGCCTCCCCTGCGAACAACATACGCGCCTGTGCACTTGCAAGCACCAGGCAGGAAACCGCAAAGCCTCACAAGCGCATCTGACGCGGTCTGTACGTAGCGTGCTGCCTGCTTGTTATACCTGGCCTTGCTGCACTCTGGGCAAACATGTCACAACGGCAAGCACGGTTCAACCGCACCGCACAACGCAGATCCAACAGCACCACGACACGGTACCGCAACCCAAACCGTTCCGTACGGGTGCAGTACAAAGTTGCACCAACACGGCACATCTGTTAGCAGGGGCATGCCACGGGCTAAGATCCTTCCAACCTGCGCATGCTCCCTCTAGACAGCTTAACCAATGATTACTGCACCGCGCTTGAAGGCGTACGCGCGGGGCTGGTCGTAGCCGCTCTGCGCAATCATGCTGCCGGGTGCAAAGCCCCCGTCGGTGTCGGTAGCCGTCCAGATGCTGCCGTCGCCCTGCGCATCTGCGAGCATGGGAAAGCGTACGGCAAAACACGAGGGCTGTATGGCCAAGACCTGTCCGTACGCGTTGAGGCAAAGATGTGTGAGGAGCTGTTGAGTTATGACGTATGAGCGTGTAGCGGCCTGTAGACGTTCCTGCCCCTGCCCGCCCCTGCCTGCCCCTGCCCGCCCCTGCCTGGCCCTGCCCACCTGAGCCCTTGTCATTCCACACCTCCACGGCGCCCACAGGCACCACCAGGTCATCCCGCACACACACCAGGTTGATGGTGCCGGCGGTGTCGGGGTCCGTGGTGGGCGTGCCGCTCTGGATGGGGCCGTCCGTACCCCCAACGAGCGACCCGGGGTCCACCACACCGCTAACACCACCCGCAATGTCACCAACGACGCCCGCGATGTCAATGTCGGGGATGTCTACAAGGCCGAAGGAGCTCGTCTCTTGCCTGTTGAAACAACGACAGCAAGGGCGCATGGCCTGAATGTGCAACGGCAGGTGGTGGCTGATGGTGTGGGCAAGGCGGGGGAGCGGGACTGCGCACGCGTGCTTGAATGACGTCTAGGATGTATGTTGACCGACAATGTTCAAGACGTAGATATCAGGATTTCCGCGGCGCCTCCCGCCGCTGGGTACCTATGTATGTGCTTGCGGACGGAGCTTGTGTGTGCCAAGGTCCGCACCGGCCTACACGGCCAAGCACTGGCTGCTGCGTCCGGCACGCATGCGTACCCGTCACGCAGCAGCACCGCAACGCCACGCACGCACGCAACGCACGCCACGCACACACCTCTGGAAGCAGCCGCCCAAGGCGACATAGCCGGCGGGGCACTGGGGCATCTGCATCAGGAAGGTGCAGCCCTGCTGGGACGTACTCCACTTGCTCTCCCAGCCGATAGGGTTGGAGAGGGGGAAGCCGGCGTCTCCGATGTGGCCGCCGCCTGTGACTGCAAGCAGCGTGACGCGCTTGCCCTGCCTGCAGCATCAGCAGCGGAGGTGCGTGTAGGTGGTGGGGGCGGTGTGCACGGCACGCAAAGGCTCCACGGGCATGAGGGGCTGGGATAGGGCCGCACCACCAGCAGCAGGTAACCATGTCAGTACACGCACATTTGCCGTCGGCGGGTCCAGGCGGGTACCGGCGGGTATCAGCTGTGGAGCATCGCGTTAGTGAGTGCTCCCTTCTACCTTTTAGATGGAAGTGCCTTTACTCACGGCAGCATGTCGGTATGGCTCCCCACAGGGAAGTACCCTGTGTACCACACGCCGCCCTCCTGCGGCGGCCGGAACACGGACACGTTCTTGTCCGCATGGACCCCCTCGTCGTCGTCTGCCCAGCCCACAGCTCTGTTGGGGTTGTCAGAGTAGTCCACCACCCACAGGTAGGTTGGGCCTGCGTGGGGGCGCCAGGCAACCAGCGTGGGCCAGCGGATGCAGTGGGCGGAGTGTAGCGGTGGAAAGCCTGACCGCCCGCCCCGTGGGTTAGGACGAATCAGGTCAACGCCCGATGCTAGATCCTCTGCTTATTTGGGCATACCAGAAGCATCGCCGGTCCCTTGGGTGAGCTTGCGGCTGGGGCCCGTGGCAGCCGAGAGCGCAGCAAGCAGCAGTAGGGCCGCTGCCGGCACACAGCGCTTGAGAGCACCAGTGGTGATGAATACGCTCATGCGTTCAAGTCCTTACAGGTCTTAGGAAATCAAAATGTTGTACGCGTTAGGGCGGAGCGTGCGTTTGGGTGCAGGGCTTGCTATCGGTACAAGGTGCCTAGACCTCTGCAGGGCGCAAGACGCCAGAAAGTGTTAGGAGATCGCCCTAGCGGTTGGCAGATTGGGTAATATCCGCTGAAGAATAATCAACAGTAACGACAGCGCCTGCGGACCAATGATTGTTAGTACGAGTTTCGAGCCAACTTCATGTAGCTCCGGGAGGTGTCGCGTGTGCTTGCGACCTGTGGTCCCGCCCCAGGCGCAGGCCGGTCGCGAGGGTCCATCTCAGTGGATGGAAGCGGCACACATGGCGTCAGACACCACGCACTGGCCAAGCAAGTGAGATACACAATACGCTGTTGCACATGCCACAATATGTGCTCCTTTGTATGGCTGTGATGTTGGGCCGATCACCTGCACGGCGCTCTCCTGTTGAAGGCGCGCTAGGCCCTGCCCCCTGCGTTACACGTGGTCGCTCTCAGGGGAGGTCCCCTGGCAACAGGGACTCAAGCTGCTCAAGTCCACGCGCTTCCTGGCCTGACAATAGCTGATCGAGATGCACATTTTCGTTGCTTCTGCCGGCCTCTTGCTTTTCAGCGCCCACGGCTTACAGGCTAGCTGTCCCTTGAGCGGCTCTGCGCGTGCCCCTCCTGGCCGTCCCGTGGGTCACTCCCACCCACGATTGCCAACTCGGCCTTGACTCTGCTGCCTTGTACCATTGCGTTACCACGTGCGCTATTTCCTTCGCGCCATCTATGATTCAGCAGTACGGTATGACACTGCTTAGCTGCGACAATTTTGTGGATGAGCTGCTTCTGGACTCAAGCGTGTGAGGGCCAAGCCAGGCCTACGAAAGGTGATGAGCAGGCAAAAGCAATGCCGCATGAACATGAACGAGCGGCTCGACAAGCTCAAACCCATCCCTGCGAGTCCAAACATCCCCACCCTATCCGTGCAGCGAGAGAGGTGGGAACCCCGTGTCCCTGATGGCCGGGACCAGCCCTGTTTCCCGGTTGGAGCTTGGGACGGAGCTGGGCTCTGGAAGAGGACCAAGAATGCAAAACCATACATACGGTACGTACATTCCCAATCCCCTCCCTTTACCCTTACCTGACCCTGCCAAGCGTCACCTTCGGACCTTCCACGTGCCACGTGCCGCACCTCCCGCACCGCACCGGGACATACCAGCACCACCCTCACCTACTCGCTGGCCCCCATCGACCCCGTCCACCCTTCCAGCTCTGCGGATCCTCCCCTTTCCGGCCTCAAGAATTGCTTGTTGCCGCAAGATTCGGGCAGCTAATGCCCCAGCCCTTGTCCCAGCCCACGTACGGTTAGCATACGGTACACTTTCACCATGCGACGCAGGTTCCACTCCCCCTCCTCAGCCCTCCTCTACCCACAGAGAACGCGCCCCACCGCAACCTGCCGCAACCTATTACAATAAGCACACACGACTCCATGCACGACATCCGAGCGACGCACTACCGCATTACAGCGCCAAGCCTGCGTGGCCCTGCAGGTACAAGAGCCTTGCAGAGCCCGCTGCGTGACACTGCCCTACACTGCGGGCTGTGAAATCACAAACGGGCCAATACCAGTTATTAGGAGTGATCATCACTACTGTTCTGTATAATGTTGCACAGGGACTCCGTTCAGATGAGAACGCGGCGACGACCGGTCGGTGGCGGTTCGTATGTGACAGGTGGCGGGCACGGCCAGGCAAGACACAAGCAAGGTAAAATACAAAACATGCGTACGCTGTAATATATCAATGATCCCTTCGAGGAAAGTGTTGCGCGGTTGCTTCTGGGCCCGATCATGTGCGGCAAGGTTGTGGTCCCAGCGTCCGACGGGTCACCGCTGATCCACTCAGCGTAGCGCATGGCACACCTGGCCCCACGCGCTTTGGGCGCACCGCTGCAGCCGCATGCAGCCTAACAGGTACGCTCTCGTAACGCGCTAGGCTGTCGTCATAGGTGCAGTCGAAGTGGGTCGAGGCATAGCACATCTTCAACCACCTGCCCACTCGAACCTTGCGACACCTTGCCCGGCCAGATGCAGGGCACGGGACGTTATAAAAGCTCGCCTGCAGCTCCGAAGGCCACATCCGGTTGGTACCTGCTGCAGAGCTGCACTGAGAAGGAATCCACTCTCCATACTAGCCTCGGGACGATCGGCGTGCTACTACGCTCGGACCAGGACAGCTCGACCGGCACGTGCGAAACCGCACAATGTGGGTGCGCATACATTGCCCCTGCCACGACGCGGGTTTGCAGGGCGGGTTTGTGCCTCCCGCATTCCATGCTTGCGCTGAGGTCCACTCCGTGCAGCAAAGTACTACCGTATACCGGTACCCGTCTAGCAGCATCTCAGCTTGCCGCAACTGGCAGTGGGGCCGTGCCGCATTGCAAGTCGCGTATGCTTGGTTGGTAGTGCTGCGTCCCTCGTCCCGCCGTTTGCCCTCACGAAAGCCCCGTTTTACTCCAGCGCGCCGGCACTAGTCGATATGCGTACCAGTAACGGTCCCTGCTGCCGTCCCTGCTTCCCCCATCGCCCCCCACCCTCCCCCAGCAATCAAGCGCAACCAGCAATGGCGGCCGCGCCTTCCGCCCCCAAGGCCCGCGCCCTGCTGCTGGCCGCTGCCGCCCTGCTGCTCGCCCTGGGCTGCGCCACGGCAGCAACGGAGCACAGCAACGCCAACAGGAAGCTCCTGCAGAGTGAGTTGCCTGCCAAGCAACGTATCCCTGCATGCGCCTGTGTGGTATGCGCGGTGTGGTAAACGTACGTCCCACGTGCGTCTTGGCACCCTTCCGGAGCCCGTGCAGACTGCGCATTGATGGCATGTTGGGGGCATCCCGCAGGATGGCTTCGCCTATCGGCTTTGGCCTTTAGCGCCCCTGCCCCAAATACCTCCTGCCAGCACTAGGGCTAGACTGCACCACAAGGGGGCCTCCGCTGCCGTCGCACGGCAGACGAGCGCACTGCATGCGACGCACACAAGCGTGGTGCGTGCGTGGTGGTCAGAGGGGGGCACCCCTGCCGTGTTCCCCGCCTGCACCCCGTGTTTCCTCGCCTGCCCAGCCACAACCTCCACCAGCCCACCCACTGCAAAGCCAGCGCACCGTCATGACCGCGCACCACAGCTGCAACACCGTGACACGCACGCTCCTCGCTCCACTTACCTTGCCCTTGCCCTTCACCCCCGGCCCCCATGCCCCCATGCCCCCGCCCACCCGCCCCGACGCCCGGACAACCCGCGCCACATCCTTCCAGCCGGGTGCAACCCTATCCAGGGATACACAGCAACCTCCGACGCCTACGCTCCGTACAGCCAGGTCCTCAACTGCACGCAGACGGCCACTTTGAACGAGGGCGCCGCATTGTGCTCGGACAGCTCAGCCTGCAAGGGCTTCAGCTCGCTCACCAACATTGACGGAACCAACAGGATCTGCCTGATGAAGGATCCCACCCCCAAGTGCATTGTTGACACGGGCCTTGCCGTTTGCATTTACAGTAAGGAGTGACGGTAGTTAAGGCAACGCAAACCCGTACGTTGGGGGCTATCAACCATGTACGGCAGTTTATTTTGCGAGTGACTGGCTGGACTTGCGTAGTGCTGCTTTGGCCCCATGGCTTTGTTGGTACCGCATGCATGCATGCCAAACGTGTGGAAATAATGTACGACACCGGCGCGGAAGTAGCGCAGGGCCCAGCTCACAGGGGCAGAAGTGGTACTGCAACGAAACCAACTTACCGGTACTAACAATGGTTGATTGTCCATTCCCGAGCCCGGCGGCCGGCGGCACGAGTTGCACGTCGGGGTGGCATAGCAGCTGGCCGGTAGCATATGCACACTACTGCTAGGTCATGCCAGGTCATGCACATTCGCACAAATATGTAGTACAGTAATATGTTTTAGACGTACCAGAGCAATACGGTATAGCAACACCATTTGTCCTTGCACGTGCCCGGCGGCAAGCAGCAGTCGCACGCCTCACCTAGCTGGTAGCACACGCACGCACACTGCCAGGCCATGCAGCGGTTACGTGAAAGGTGCTGCCCCCCTGCATCGCCGTTTGCTGAGACTTGTACCGGCACTTCTTGTTTGAGTTGTCTTGTTGCTTCCTGAGGGCATTGACTGGCCAAGTCAAGCCAACATTGAAAGCTGTAAGAGTCGAGGACAAGCCGCTTGTCATGTGTGTCTGCTAGTCTGCATTTGCCATATCTACAGTGCTGTGGACAAGGGCCGGGGCCCTTGGAAAGGACCAAGGAAGCGCAACGGCCTCCTGGGCCCTGTGCACGTGGCAAGGCAGTGCTGCATACTCAAGAGCTGTGCGCGGTCGGGTGCATGGGCAGGGTGCCGGTAAGGCACGTGGCATGGCATCCAGCGCCTGCCTCCCCTGCAACACCGCAGCGTGCGTATACGACGTTACCGTACGACCCCGCAACGCCACACAGGTGCTGCAGAGATAACAGTTTCAGTAACGGTTCCATGCAGCCCTGTATCCAAGCTAACAAAGCTTACCAAGCGTGCCGCCAGGAAAGGTCCGGATTGCAACCTCAATTGGCAGACCCGCCGCCCCAAATACCGACCCATGAAACGAGCGTACTCTTCGCAAGGCACACGTGGGTCTCCCCTGCCTTAACTTCAGCGCCCAGTGCCTAATCCTCAAGGTGACACCGTACCACAGGACCGGTCCACATGCCCCCTAAGACTAAGACGCACGGCTACAGCACCCATGGCTCATCAATACCGTTCTAAGACGGTCGAGGGGTGCCTCATCAGGAGCGTGTGTTCACATCGCCTGGAGTGTTAACACAAATGCCAAAACTGCCTCACATTAACGCTGGGGACCATTAACGCTAGGTACACCAAACAGTAAATGACTAAATACTATCCAGGGATCGAAGCCGCTCAAGGCGCCCGAACAACACGCAGCCTGCCGCAACCACCCTTTGCCGTAGCCCGCTCATTGACGCCTCCATGTCGGCTCGCTGCCTGGTCCGCCCCGTCCCCCCTGCCGCGTCCGCACAAGCCTGGCCTGGCCTGGCCTCGCTCGTACCTGGCTCATCCTGTGCTCCCGACCCCACCCCTAGTACGCGGCCAGGGGCGGCGGCGGCGCGATGACAGTCCCCAGCGCCTCCGTCTCGTCCTCCCACGCTCCGCCTTTCGCCCCCTGCTCCCCATCTGCTCCCTCCTCCCCCTGCCCCTGCCCCTGCCCCTCCCCAGCCCCCAGGCCGCCCCACGCGCCACGTGCCACAGGCTGTGACTCCCCTCCACCATCACCGCTGCAGGCCCCTGCGTCCTCCCCACCGGCGCCTGCAGCACCGCCAGCCGCCTCCACAGCCTCCACAATCTCAGCGTCAGCGTCGGCGCCGCCGCCTCCCCCGCCCCGCTCCTCCTTGTCCTTGTCCTCCGCCTCCAGGTGGTCCCGCAGCCGCGCCAGGGCCCTGCAGGTGGACGGGGGCGCAGTGCTGCCATGACGCAGGCGGGCAGGGCACGCGGCAGCGTGTGGCACACAGTCCATGCCTGGGCACCGTACATGCGCCGGCTGCACAGGCGCAGCCGCCGGTATACCGGCTACAGGTATGGCGCCTTCGTGCAGGACTGCACCTGGATGCACGGCCATCACCCGACGGCGGCACGTACTGCGCACATACAGCGTCCCAGCAGCCATAAGCTACCAGGCCTCAACGTACTTCTACCACTTAATGGAGCGTCGCTGAGTGTGTACAAATGCGGCAGCCGTCAAGCTGCACGACGCGCCGCCCACCTGGAGGCGTTGTGCCGCAGGCGCGCGGAGGGCGCCCCGGGGCCGGCCGCGGCGGGAGGGGCGTCGGGGCCGTCGCCGTCGCCATCACCGCCGGCGTTGGCTCCGCCCGCAGCTTCAGTCGCGTCGCCCACAATGGACTTGGGGCGGAGCGGGAGGGGCGGGAAGGGCAGGGGGTGGGGGGCCGTTGGCGCGCAGGCGAGTGAGGGGAAAGCACCGCGGCTGGCGGAGAGTTCGCTGCTATACCGGTACCGGAAAGCGACAGAAGCGCAACGATACACACACCGTGACGGCGCTTCAAGACCGGTTGTAACACCGAATCAGGCCCTATCACATGCAAGCCGCACACATCGGGCGCGTTAACCCATCCGCAGCACCTCCAACCTGCTAACCCACCTGCAGCACCTCCAGCGCTCCCCTCCTGCCCAGCTGCACGGCGCTGCGTCGTTCGCGGCACAGGTAGCACAGCGCAGCCGCCGCGTTCACCTGCGTGGCAGCAGCAGGAAGGAGGGTGGGGAATGGCACGTGTCAGCCGACACGCAGCAGGGGCACGGCACGTATCACGGCCGAAGTAAAACTCCGGCGGTCCTCAGATTAGTGCACCCCCTTCTTGACCAAGGATTGAAAGGATGCTACTGCATGGAAGGTGCACGCAGCTACTGTCAGGCATGCCGCGAAGGAGGCGGCCGCAGCACACCCCCATGCGCCCCTGCCCACACCTGGTGGACGCACCGGGCCATGTGCAGCAAGACCTTCCATGCAACACCTGCTCCCTCCCCCGCCAAGTGGACAGGACGGCATGGCCCCATGCTCCCGCACAAAGACCTGGTCAACAGTCTCATCCCTCCCTCCTTCCACCCCCACCCACCTGCGCCGGCTCCGTGCCCTCCCGCACGCAGCGCACCAGGGTGCCCAGGCCCTCGCCGAACTCCACCTGCAGGTAGGACAGGGGCAGGCCGCACACAAAAACAGATTCGGACCAGTATGCACAAAAGCGCGGCTCAGAGACTGCCAGCATGCCTGGCAGGCACGCGTGCTGCACAGGGAGGGCGTGGCAGGCGGCACACCGCGAGACGCTTCGGCGTGCAGCGCCCCCGTCGAGCTGCCCATCCCGCGACCACGTGTGAAGTTTGACTGTCCCGGGCCCTGCCCCTTGTTGTTTGGCAACCCCTCCGCCCACCGGCCCCACCTGCATGAGCGCCCGGCGCAGCTCGCCCCACTTGGCCGCCTCCGCCAGCGCCCCCACACCGTTGCACAGCACGCCGTAGGGGTCGGTGGAGCCGGGGGAGCCGGGGGCCAGGCCTGGGGGGGGACAAAGCACCAGTACCGCGAATAAATAGAAATGGTAGGCAGTACCGGGGGGAAACCATGGGTGGTGCAGGGCCAACAGCACGGGAGGGGGCAGGGTGGCACGGACTTGCAAGGAAGGGCAGCGTGCGCGGACCGTGCAGTGGGCGATGCAAAGGGGAGGGGACCAACAAAGCTGTGGGTGTTGAGGGCGCAATCAACAAGGCATGTGATTGAAGACAAGGCAGGCAAGAGGTACCGTAGTAGAGCCATGCGGTGGCAATGGGTGGAGCGGGCAGAGGGGGTCAGCGGCTGGGCGCCACGCGGCGTGATGCCTGGCCCCCGCTTTCAGTAATGCTGCTGCCGTGGCTCCCAGCCCGCTGGCCCTCGCCACAGTGCCGCGCCCTTGCCGGCCCCGTGCCTTGTTGCGGCTCCACACGACCAGGGGACCTGCCCCCCACGCACCCGCCTGCCTCCGCGTGTCCAGCAGTGCGGCTGCCATGCGGGCCAGGGCGCCCATGCCGCCGCACTCCTGTGCGCAGCGGTGGTGACGCACAGGGTGCAGCATGCAGAATTAGCCCAGGGTTGAGGAGTAAGTACTCCGACGAAAGGCATAGGAGCACAGCTACCTCTTCCCCTTGAGCTGAACAAGGAGCACCAGCTCCCTGCAAACGCAGAGGCTGGCCCTACACGGTACCGCTTGGCACGTGACACATGGGCACACGGTACGTGTCACGCGGCCCGCCCTCACTCGCCTGCAGCTGCCTGCGCGCGTCCTCGTCCCTCATCATGGTCACGAATACGGCGCACACGTTGGCACGCGCCGCGTCGCCTGCGGCGGGGCGGGCAGAGGCAGGGGCCGTGGGGCCGGCAAATCAGGCGGCCAAGTGCGGAGTTCACGTAATGGCTACCGGAAAGAACTAACATGGGTTTAAAAACAACTTGACCAACACATCCGTCAGCAACATGGGCCTGCAACAGGGCCGACGTGCCCCATCTGCCGTACACGTAGTGCGGAGCTACGGACAGCGCTTGTCTGCAGCCTCCCAGCCCGGCTCCTGCCTCCCCCCGGCGCCCACCTCCCTCCACCAGCAGCGAGGCCATGAGCCGCACGCAGCCCGCTGCCACCAGCGCCCCATGCACCGCGGGGCTGGCGGCGGCCAGGGAGCACAGCGCGTTGGCGGCGTTGACCTGCGGGGGGGGGGCCGGGGGGTAGGGGGCGGTGAGGGTGAGGGTGAGGTGGTTCCAGAAGGGTGGCAGCAAGGGGGTCCCCCAACTTATGTTGGTTATGTTGCCAGCATGCGTTGATAAACCGCATTGCGTTGGTAACATCAAGACTTCAAGCACAACAGACTAAAGGAGAGGAACACTGTCTAGGCGTGCCTCCACCGCCTTCCTCACACGTGCACCCTGACGATACACATGCACACGCTAAAACACACACCTGCATGGCCGGGTCCTGCCCCGCTCCCGGCGCCACCAGCTCCAGCAGCGCCCCCACGGCGCCGCACCTGCCCAGCTCCAGCTGCATGGCGGGGCCGGCGCGAGCCAGAGCCATCAGGCACTGCACGCAGTTGCCCCTGTGTGGGTGGGGTGGGGGAGAAAGGCAGTTGATACGGGAGCCACCAGTGGGGAAACCGGATCGTACCAACAACTTGCAGAACGACTTGCAGGGACCTGCAACCTAGCCAGTCCTTCATGCCCTTGTACGCAAGCCCAGGCAGAAATAGGTCGCAGGTTTGTTGATGCCACGTGTACAAACACGTGGCATTTAGGCGCGTATGGCGCTGCCATGCCCCCGTGTGCCGTACTGTTGAGGCGTGAGGGAAAGCATGGGCTTCCCGTACACTGCAGTACGACAGGCCGCCCTCAATGCCGTACGGCCCATACTGGCCAGCTTGCTGTTTCTCCACGACCGCGCGTCCCGTTTTCCGCGCAACTGACCACGGGTGGCGTGGAATGGCGTCCCCCATCCTGTGCAACATTGGACTCTACCACCATCGCTCTTCCTTGCTGTAGGCTGCACACGTGCTCCCACCTGACCACTGGCGGCACGGGGTACAGCAGGTCGGCGGCGCCGCTGAGCACGTCCAAGGCGGCGGCGGCGGCCTCCGGGGAGGCAGGCGGCGGCAGGCGGCCAGTGGCCAGCGTGGCGACGGCGGCGGGGACGCCCTGGGCACGGGGGAGGGCGGGAGCGGGGGTGAGAAACGCAACCAGCTTGGCTGGCCGTTGAGCGGCTGGACTGTGAACCAGCCAGCATCGGATCGGTGGCGTCAGTGCCGCCCGTAAATCTTTAAATGGCCTTCCCAGCACATGCAATAAGCGGCCCCAAGCGTCTGGTGTTCACAACCACCCATCTGGTCCGCGAGCAGGTGCGCAGCCGCCACGCCCTTTCACAGCTACAGCAGAACATGTGTATTAGTCCCCCATAACACACACCCACCTGGTCCGCCAGCAGGTGCGCCGCCGCAAGGTCCTTGCACAGCTCCAGCAGCACCGCCGACGCGTTGACACGTGCCGAGGTGGAGGCCGCCACCGACTCGTCCGATGCGCCGCCGGGCCCCCTGCCGCACATGCAGGCCAGCAGCTGGGGGGCCACCTGCAGGGGGGGGGGGGAGGGGCGGGGCAGGTGGGGGCCGGGAACAGGGTACACATAAGGCTCAGGTCAGGGTCGGGGTGGTGGGGCACGTCAAGTGCGGGCGCAAGTACCCCCTGGTCTGGACGAGGCACGCATGGAAGGCGAGCTGTGGAAACCAGGTGCCGGGGGCGGATGGAGGTCGGGAACCAGGACGCAACTCGGAGCCACGTCAAGGCTCCGAGAAGATGATGCAAGCTGAGTATGTGCAATGTGAATAGTAGTGATCACACGCACGTGGAACGTGAAGTGTCGTGTCCGAGGGCGATGCGCTCCTGCCCCTTGACCCCCAACCGCTGTCCCTTGTCCCGTGCCCCTCCCGCCCCGCTCCCTGCACGCACCGCCATGGGTCCCTCCCTTGCCGCCATGGCGGGCCGCAGGTTGGGCGGCGTCAGCGCCGCCATGTTGTACAGCGCCAGCGCCGCGTTGCAGGCGGGCGCGTCCGGCCCGCGCAGCAGCCCGCCCGCCAGCGCGCCCACGCCGCCCGCCGCGGCGATGGCGGCGCGGTACGACTCATGACCGCCCGTCATTTGGACGAGCACGCCAGCCGCGTTCGTGCGGACGTTGGAGGGCTGGGGCGGGTGGGGTGGGGTGGGGTTGAGGGGTGCGTGGCAAGGGCGGTGTATTGACAGTGTGAGACACATGGCGGGTTTTTCAAGGGGGTGCGACGGTGGTTATTCTGCGAGTGTGTTGCCCTTCGCAACGGGATCGTGGCCACGGCCGTGGATCAAACACGGACAAGAATAGCACGGTATGGATTGTGTGACGTGTCCTTACCGTGCACCTCGTGCGCATGCCTCTCCTCCTTTGCTTCAAAGCCCCCATTCTCGGGCCTACACCCCCTGTGGCCAGGGCCCCTTGACCCAGCCGCTGTGACTTCGTGCGCCCCTGCTGTACCACTCCAACGGCCCTGCTGCACATACACACTGGTTCCCCGCTTTTGATTTTGATGGCCAAATACCGGTTCAGCACCACCCCAGCCGCACACACACGTGCTCCGGCACCTGGTCCGTCTGCAGCTATTGCAGCCTCTGAAGGACTAACCCACACCTGGTCCAGCAACACCCAACCTGCTATGGGCACACTGTACCCTAGCCCCGCGCAACGCGCTATCCGCGCACCTGGTCCAGCTGCAGCAGCGCCAGCACCACCGGGATGCCGCCCGCCGCCGCCACCGCCGCCGCGCCCGCCGCGTGCCCCGTTGCCACGTGCGCCAGCGCGTTGGCGGCGTTTGCCGCCACGCCCACCGCCTCGCCGCCGCCCGCCACGTGCGCCGCGGTGTCACCACGCATGGCGGCCAACAGCGCCTCCACCACGCCGCCCTGAGTCAGGGCAAGCGCAGCATACCGTGGATTACTCGTACCATACCGGTCAGCGGAACACCACGTTTTTCAGTGTAGCCTCCAAGTCAGGGTTTGAACGTTGGCTACGCCGAGGCTGTCATGGCCGGTACAACTCGTGCAAGGGCGACCGGGCTGCTCTCCTCTCTCCCCAACCGCGCCCATGGCCCAGCCCTGCCCAGCCACCTGTATGAGCGCCGTCTTGTGCGGCGGCGGGCCGTGTGCCAGCGCCCCCAGGCCCAGGGCGGCGTTGGCGGCGGCGGCGCGCTCCGTGTGGCGCAGCAGCACCGCCTGCAGCGAGGAGGGGGCGCCTGGGGGGCGGAGCGGAAGGGGAGGGAGGAGGGGGTGGCAGAGGTAAGCACGGCTGTGGCGGCGGACAGCAGCGCAGGCAGCGGGCTTGCAGGCGTCTGTGCACCCCCGCTCGCGTCGGCCCCCAAGGACACATCACAGGTACAATGCGTCAGTCACTTGTCACTATCCTTCCCTCACAAGAACGAAGGCGCTAACCGACGCGCACACAGCAGGATGCACAAGAGCAACAAAGGCGCATGCCGACCCCGCCAGCCCAGCAACACCCCGCCCCGCCTCCCCCTGCCCCCCGCCACCTCCCCACGCACCTCTCGCCATGGCTGCGCTCCTGAGCCCCGGGTAGTCCCCCACCAGGTTGACCAGGTGACCCAGGTGCTTGACCAGCTGCGCAGAGGAGGGAGCCTCCCCTGCCGCGCTCCCGGCCGCGGCCCCGCCACCGCCCTCAGCCTGCTGAGGCGCAGCGGCGGTGCGGTCAGCCGCCGCCTCCGGTGCTCCTCCGTCCCCTGCATTGCCCTCGGTGCCGACAGCGCCAGGCTGGGGCTCGGCCGCAGGGGGCCCCAGGTGTGCCACAGCGGCCTGCAGCACCGCCAGGCACTCGAGAAGGCGGGTGGCCTCGTCCTGCGGGTTGGCGGTGGGACACAGGGCGATTGGGTCCAGGGGATAGAGATTTGGGCCGAGGGAAGGTTCCGGCACGCGGGTTAGCGGGCGCTAGCGCGGAGCACAGGGAGGATGGGCAAACGGGGTGAGTGGTGTGGGCAGAGAGAGGTATGCGGCGAGGGCTCATGCGCACAACGCTCGCACAGCCGGCGGTCAGGGCGTAGGGGTGGCACTCTCGGCTGATAACCGCCAGGCACCGACATGTGTGGGCAATCAAGGCGCAGGCTGCGTGAAATGCCGCTGTTGGACGTTGGCATACGCAATGCGCTGCTGACAGGCAGGTGAGCAAGCTTACGCAGCTGCACATGATGCAACAGCGGGTTACCTACAGCCGACCAAACGCAAGCGACGCTCAGGCAGCGCCACGAGCCAGGCTGCGCCACCCGCGGCACCCGCCGCAGCTGCCTTGATAGTGCATACTAGTTGCATTTCTGGTTGCTTGTGCACCCCATACACCTCCCGGCTCCCGCGCCCACCTGGCTGCACCCCGAGGTGGCCACCAGGCTGGCTGCATCCTCCGTGTTGATGTCGCTCGCCAGCAGCACCTGGCCGGAAGGGGGGGGAACAGGAGTTACTAAAGTACATCAATACTGAAGCGCTCCACGTGTTGCGATCAAGGGGGGGAGGGGGTGCTCGGAGGTCACCGAAAAGAGGACGGCGGGGACAAGGCGTACTTTCCAGAGACTCCGGCATAGATCAAGGAAAAGCGGTACCTTGGCGGCGATGGCCCTGCACGCGGACAAAGGCTGGGCGCCGACTAGGCACGGCAGAGCAGGCCAGCACCCAGGCCTCCAGGGCCCTGCCCCAAGCCGACCCAGATGGAGGTGGCGCAAGCGCGCCCATCCCGTGCACCCACCCCGTACCCCACCCCCTCAACCCCTCACCGCTCTGCGGTTACCCCCTTACCTCGCCCCCACGTCCCAGCCCCAAGCCCCACCTGCACGGGCGCCCCCAGCAGCTCCTTGAGGAGGTCCGGAAAGCGGTTGGGGCCGAACAGCGCCTCCAGCTCCGAGCCAAAGCCGCCGCCGCCGCCGCCGCCGCCGCTGTCCGCTGCACCGCCGCCCGCAGGCGTGCTGCCGGGCCCTCCGTGTGCCCCGGCACCCCCGGGCTGCTCCCCACCCTGCTGCTGCTGCTGTGCCTCCTCCTCCTTCTTCTGCGCTAGGATGCTGGTGAGGGCCTGGGCGCGAGCCCTGGCCTCATCCACCTGCAGGCAAAGGTGCGAGTACGGTACTAGGCCTTGTGTACAGAAGAAAAGCGCAGGTAAGCAAGGGAAGGCCGGGGCAGTGAGCGAGAGGGCACGGCGAGGGCGCTGCCAGGCTGTGGGGCCACTCCAGGTAGAGCACCTTGGCCTCCATTGCCATGTGGCCAGCCGTGGTGACATGTCAGCACGGAGGATGCACACACAGTCAGGGAGCCTTTGAGATCAAGACCAGGGGCTCGGCGACACGGCTAAGCTCAGCCTACGTACTAATCCCCTTCAATTAGCCGGCTGGCTGTCAGGTAAGGTGTACGTGAATGGTACCTGCCACCTGCAACACAAGATAAGAGCGAACATGGGTATCGCACATAGCTTCCTGGCCGACCAGTCCTTACCCCCGCTGCCTCAGCTGCTGGTGCTGCGCCCACGGCAGGTGGAGCTGCCGGAGGCGGCACGGCGACCGTTGGCCCCTCCGCGGCACCGTCGTCTCCGCCCCCGCCGTTCTCCACGCCCGCAGCCGTGGTTTCCACTCCACCTGCCGCAGGATGGGCGGCTGGCGCGGCTTCCGCTTCCTCCTTGGCTGCAAAGTAGTGATACAGCTTGTGGTCAGCGTACACACCAGTGTGCCTGGCAACCCCAAGTCCACAACACATCCTACCGACACAACAGAGCGCTTTCGCAGAAACATGTGGGAGATACTAGGCGTATGCGGCGTCATGCCTTGCTAGCGTACCCGCATCGGGTTCGCCTGTCCCATGGTTCGGCACCTGCCGGCCGGGCGGTGGGTCTGAAGGATGTTTTGACAGGGGAGGCACCGGGGACAGGGCATAAGCCGAAGTATGGCAACGTTGCAATGTAGCTCGCCATTTATTTGTATTGCGTTCGTCGTCCTATCGCTCAAGCAGTACTGCAGGCCACCAGCATGCCTAGCTTTGATTCGTCGAGCATCGCACCCGCCGCACGGCCCGAGCTTGCTCCACAGCCCATAACTAACTTTTGTTCGCGCAGAAAAGGGATTGTGTACAAGGTTGTTGGTGTCCGTTGCCTAAGGAGTTCGGGTGAGGTCGCCTGTCGCCTTCTGTGTCACCCGGCACCAATGTATTACCGAAGTGATGCACTCAAGTACTCTAACATGTTTTTCTTCAGACGCTGGTTGACTGTACCAGGCAAGCTGGCTTCCCACGGACTTCAGTAGGTGGGTTCGAAGGTGCTCCCCGACATCATTTCCACGGCCCGACTGCCTAGTGACGGTGAGCTGGACTGCATACTGTGCTTGGAGGTAAGAGCTGGCAACGACTGTGCCAAGGCAGTTGCGGGGTACAACCTAGCAAGCTGATCTTGTACAGGGGAGCCCTCTCCGCTGTCATTAGTACGGATGAAACAACTGCACTGCAGCCACTGGCCTTACATTCCTTACACGGCTGGGGCGCAGTGACGCCCCCTACGTGCCTGCGCACTGGCAAGCAAAAAAGCTAGGGAGCCTCTCAAGCACGCCAGAACGTTTATAGCGTCAAGCCTGAAGCACCACGCCTGTCATTGTCGTCATGTGGGGCTAAACCGGTAGTGTCACGCCAACCTGCCTTCCGCTAAAGCTGCACCACAGCAAGAATGCATATAATCAATTTGCCAAGGCCAGTCGATCCCCCCAGTGGATGCTAGTGCCCTTGCTAAAGCTATGCGCTGCTACGCGCCCCTTTCGGCGCATGCTATGTGCTCTAGGGCCTAATGACTCGCCGTGGCATACATGCCACGCCGCTACAAAACAGCACCACTAACAATCACCTAAGGCCTCTATGCCCCGCTGCACCAATTGCCAGCAGGAACCCTCGTCTAGGAGTCCGGCCAAGGCGCCCTCTCCTCCCTTCAACCGCGCTGCGCATGTCCGCTGCGCGCCCCCAGGCATGCCTCCCTCCCTCGTGACATGCGACCCAAACCCCATGCTCCCTTCAATCCCACGCCTAAATCCCAAGCCCAAAACCCCAAGCATCCCATCTGCGGACCACTGGGCGCTCAATCCCACGCAGGGCACGAGCCCTGGGCCACAGGCATAGCGCCACGTGGGCAGCACATGAACTCCTTCTCGAACGTGTCGTAGGAGCCACGCAGCACGTACTGGCACAGCGGGCTGGCCGCAACCGTCATGGTGCACAGCATATCGGCCTGCACGTCCGCCTCCACGTACACATTGAGGATGGAAGGCTTCTTTGACACCTTGTGCAGGTTGATCACGCGGATCCAGGACTGGAAGCCGTCGGAGCTGCGCACCCAATCCACATCATGGCCGTCCACGTCAACATTGTAAATGTAGTCCAGCGCCTGGTTGTCCACAAACAGCTCAACCTGGTCCACGTCCGTCACCGTGCAGTTGGGGCGAGTAGGGTCCACGAGGCCACCGTACGAGGGGTGATGGGAGTCCGAGCCGTGGTACTCGAGTGAGAAAGAAAACACGGTGCGGCGCAGCCCAGGGTCGATGGTCTTGTCGTACACAAGGTGGTAAGGGTTGTCCGCCAGATTGTCCACGCAGCAGCTGTCCTCGCGGCCAAAGCGCAGGATGCCCTCGGGGCAGCACGCGGGCGTCTCATAATCGTTCAAGTTGAGAATGGCGTTGGGGCGGTTCTGCAGGGTCTGGTAGCCATTGATCTGAATGTCGCACACGAAGGGGTCGGTGGGCAGGTAGCGAGACGTCTTGCAAGGCCACTGGCGGAGAGACGGCCGGGGGTTGGCGGTGAGCTTCATGGGAATGGACAGCATCCAGGGAGCCCCGACGGTGAAGTTGGTCACGTACAGAGAAGGCTCCCAGGCGCGGCCCTGGCTCACGTCAATCGGCCAGAACTGCACACCCCATTTGAAGCCGAAGGGACGGTAGGCGTTAACCGGCATGACAATGCCATCATGGGTTGTCAGAGTGGCATTGCCGATGTCCGTCAGCTCAATTGTATCCACGGTGCTAATGGCGATGTTGGTGATGGTCTGGTTGCAACAGTTGCCGTATTTGTAGCCGTTTTGGAAGCAGTCGGAGTCACGGTCCAGCTCCAGCCAGAACTGGTATATGACCTCCGTGGCAGTGGTCACGGCCTGGTTGTACGTCAGCCGGAAGCGGGACGTGGTCTGAATGAAGGAGGAAATGCAGTCGCACTTCTGAACCTCTGGGAACAGAGCAGGGAAGGGAGGAGGGAAGGGAGGCGGCGGCGGGGGCGGGGACGGAGGCAACGGGGGCGGCGGCGACGGCGGGGGCAGCGGGGGAGGCGGCGGCGGGGGAGGCGGAGGGGGCGGGGGAGGGGGCGGCGGTGGCATTGGCGGCGGGGGAGGCGGGGGGGGGGGAGGGGGAGGAGGAGGG
>VFQN01000771.1_pt1 | contig 57715 bp, 71 predicted proteins | sample 3512371 | NCBI WGS metagenome assembly VFQN01 (sample SAMN10412370, study PRJNA504923) | tailings metagenome | isolation source: Replicate 2 from Balatoc abandoned mine | place: Philippines: Itogon, Benguet | collected 2017-08-28
CAGTGCCGTACCGTAGGGGTCGCGATGGGGTCGCACCCCCATGCCTATGTTAGTGTTATCCAGTTGCAGTGGGAGATTTCAGCTGAATGAGGCGTTGTTGCCAACGACTGGCATTTCGGTGCCCTTTATGTTGCGGGGCGCTATACGTGTGGGGCTGACACTCAAGCTGAATGCCGCTTCTGCCGTCCCTGCGCCACCGTCTGCCCCTCCAGCGGCAACCGCCTGGCCGTGGAGTGCGCCAGCCTGGAGGCCGTCATGGGCCAGGCCCTGGACCACCCGCACATCGTAAAGACGCTCATGTTCCTGGCGCGCGGAAGGGACGGACCCATGGTTCGCATCGGCGGCGGCGGTGATGGTGGCGAGGGCGGCGGCGGTGGCGGAACGTCCGGAGGACTTGGTAATGTCGGCCTTACCGGGGGTTCCATGGCGGGAAGCAGCAGCGCGCTTAAGGAGCTGCTGCGTGCGGGCGGGGCGGCGGGCGGGGCGGGGGGTGGCACGCGGGGCCATCGCCCCGCGCGCAATGTCGTCAGCGTGCCGACGGCAAGCCTGCCACCCAGCAGCATCGGGGCGGCGTCAGGCTACAGCAGACTCAGCCTGCCCGCCAAGGCACCCACAACAACCAGCAGCTCTGGTGCAGAGCAGCAGCAGCGGCCGCCACCGCCCACCGATGAGGGGCATTTCGGGGGCTTCCAGGCGTTCATGGTGGACCGCGGCGGAAGCACCTTTGACGCGTGCGGCGGTAGGGCGTTTGGTGGGCCGCCGGCGGGCGAGGGCAGCACGGGGCTGGGCTGGATGGAAGGCAGCATGACGGCGGGGTCGGCGGCGCAACTGCGAGGAGGGTTCATGGGGGACCCGACCACGGGCGAGGGGGGCCGGGGCCAGAGCCCAGAGGGACGAGCTGCGGAGTCTACGGGCGCGCGTACCTTCGCGCTCTGGTTCGAGTCGGGGCATCGGGGCACCGGCACCGGCACCGGCAGCGTGCGCCCGCCACTGGGGCAGCCGCGGAGCCTCGTGCCGCTGGCGGGCGGCGCTTGTGAGCGCCGTAGCGATAACGGCGGCGGACACGGCGGTCTGGTACGAACTTCGAGCAACCAGTCGTGCGATAGGTCCCCTCCACGTGGCATAAGCAACGCCGGTTTCGCCAGCAGCCGCAGCGGCAGCAACGCGCTCGGTTCCACCGCCCAAACCTTCCTGGCCGGACGGCTCGGCGGTACACCGCTGGCGGCCGTGCCCGAATCCGTGTCATCAAGCGCCGGCAACACATACACGGTGCCCAGCAAGGCGCGGCAGCACGGGGGTAGCGCCGACAGGAGCACCAGCGTGGGCACGAGCCATAACTCCCATCCCACCATCAGCCCCTTCTTAGCCCATGCTTTCCTTGACCCAGTCCCTGGTACGACGCCCTCCATTGCCGAGGGCCCGTATGGTGACACCTCTACTGCCATGGCCGCTGGTCTGCAGCAGTCCCGCAATGGCAGGGGGGCTATAGGCGGCAGGGACGCGGCAGCTGCGGGAAGCGTGGCACCGGCGGCGGCTTTCACGGCAGTGTCACCGGCGCTCGGGCGCGTCAAGGGTGGCAGTGGCAGCAGCTCCTTTTGGTTCATGGGAGATGGCAGCGGTAATGTTGGCGGCGGCCTTGGAGGCGGCGACGGCGGCGGCAGCACGGGGCTAATGACCATGGACAGTAGTCAGGTGGCGGCAGCGGCGCGGCTGACGTCGGCGTCAGCGCTGTGGCGGCAGCGGCGGGGCAGCACGGCAGCTAGCGCAGCGGCGGTGGTGGCGTCAGGCGACATGCTGCTTGGATCGGGCTCAACTGCGCGGCGTCACGTGGTGGGGACCGGGGAGGGGCCGCCGGTGCCCGGTCCAGCAGATGCCAGCGCGCCTCCTGCTGATGCAGGCGGGTTTAGCATGAGGGGCCGCCGAGGCAGCATTGGCGGGGCCACAGGGGAGAGGCCGCCCCTGCCGCCGCGCCATGTAGCTACCATGGTTGCAGACCAGGTGCCCGTACCCCCGTCGAAGGGCTCCAGCGCATCCTGGTTAGCCGCTGCTGACGACACGCACACAGCAGCCTGTGCTAACCCACAGCCCCAGCAGCAGCCTTCCCCATATCCCCCTCCACTCTCCGCGTCATTCCAGACGCTGTTCACCCTGCACCGCGCACGTCCTTCGCCCCTGCCACCCCTGCCCCCGTCCGTGTCCTCCGACTCTGCGTCCGGGGGGGCGGCCGCTGAGGGCTCTGCGCTAGGAGCGTCAGCCACCGAGCCAGTTGCTGGTCTGGGCATCCACAGTAGCACAGCCGGCCTGCCCTCATCCACGCAAACAACGGGCCCGGGTCCCGACCGGTGCGCAGACCCTGTCGCCGGCCAGCAGGGCACCATGGGCGACGTGTGGCGACGCTCTGCTGCAGACGATCCCGAGGTTGCTGCTGCAAAGAAGGCACATCGCCGCGCGCTGCTGCTGCTTACCACCGACGCCAGCGGTAGCATCACACCGCTCACAAGCACCTCCCCTGCCCTCTCCACAGCCTCCCCACAGCCCCCGCCCTCACCGCCGGCGCCCTGGTCCCAACCCCAGCTTCAACGTGCTGCGTCTGCAGCACAGGACGCCTCTCGCCGCGCATGCGTGGCCCGAACGCCGTCAGGCCTCACCGCCCCAGTCTCCGCCTTCGCGGCCGCCTCCCAGCGGCGACTGTCCTCGGGCCCTTTCATGCGGCCTGGCCTAGCTCCTCCGGGAGGAGCAGTCGCTGGCAAAGAGACCTCAAGGGGTATATGCCTGGCGCTGAGCGCAGCGCCGTCTGCTGAAACGGCCCTTATGCGACCAAGTGGACGGGCTGTGGCGAAGGCGGCGAAGACGTCCCCTGTGGGGTTTCCGAGTACGGCAGCGGAGGCGAGTGCCGTACGGCACGGCGCCAAGGCAGGTGGTGCGCCGCACGCGCAACACCCGCACGGCAGGGACCGGGGCTGTCACGACCCAGCGGTAGGGGGCGGTAGTGTGCCCTGGGAGCATGCACGGCGGGAGGAGGGGCAGGAGGAGGAGGAATTGGCGGCCATGGACGGCGGGTCGTTTTCCGACATCGATTCCGTGAGCGAGCTGATGGGCACGGACGTACTGGACAGCCCAAGGACGGCGGCGCGAGAGGCACACGTGGTGGGTTGTGGGCTGCGGATTGGAGGCCTCGGGGCTAGACTGTTGTTCATTGCGGGCCGGCGTGCTACCTCATCAGCGCAGTCCACAAGTGTTTTGCCCGCCCACAGCTATAGTTTCGAGACCCGAACCGCAATGAACTGCCCTGATGGCATTGTTTCTTGCACTATCAAACATTAGGGCGGGGGTACCCTGCTCCTGGTTTGCGCATCCCAATCGGAACGAGTGCAAGGTTGCGTAACATCAATGCGCATGGCGTAAACCATTGGCCTTTGCCCCGATGCCCCGCAGGCCCGCAAGGCTGCGGAGGCCACGGCAGCTGCGGTGGCGATGGCGGCGGCGGCTGGGGACCCCTCCGTGGGGTGCGCCCTGGGGGCGTTCGGAAGCCTGGGCCACCCTGGCGGGGCTGGGGCTGGGACTAGGGCCGGCTTCGGGGCCGGCGGCGGGCACTGGGCGGCAACCATGGACGAAGATCCGGGCTCCTCCGGCGGGCCACTGGCTGGGGCTGTGTCCGAGGTGTGGATAGGTGCGTCGCCCAGCGCAGCACGGAAGCACTTTCACATTACTTTACGTGTGCAGCAGCACAAAAGCCTTTCATGTATTTTATACTGGGTTTTCTGGGCGCATCAAGGCGCTGGGTCTCCGGTATCCAGTTACCTGAGTGTGCAAGAACCGCACGAAGTTTTGAGCAGCAGCACAGCTCTACCTGAAACATCCCCACCCTGTCCCGCCATCGGCCGTCGCCCCGCAGTCATGGAGTACTGCGACCTGGGTACGCTGCAGGTGAGACTGTTGTTCAGCACACATTTTGCCAGTCGCTTGATTGAACAGCACGCATCTTCCCTTGCGGGTACCGCACGAGTTCCATATGGGCGAGGTGTTGGGCATAGAACTGAGCAACAAAGTGTTGCAGGTAGGTAGTCAAATTCAAGGTGAGAGACAGCACGTTGTTCAAGGCCTGATCTGACACAATACTTTCCATCCGACCCCACACTATCCACAGCTCGCCCTGGAGGAGGGACTTTTCGTGGAGTCCCCCACGGCCTCCCTCACCTCCTCGGCCGGCCCGGCCGCCGCCCACGCCCCGGCCGTCCTCCCCAGCGGCGCCAGCGGCGGCGCCCAACTGCACTCGCTGGCGGGCAGCAGCAGCATGCTGACGCCTCCCCCCGGCGGGCGGCGGGGTTCCTGGTGCGGCGGGTCTGCCGCTGCTGCTGGGGCCGCACACGCACACGTGTCCGCAGCCCGCCGCGTGGACATGCGGGCGCTGGTGGCCACGGCCCTGGAGGTGGCCAGCGCGTTGAGGTATCTGCACGACCTGGTGGGTGGGGCCGCCCGTGGCCAACCGTGCGCGTTGAGCTCCACAGTATCGAAGTGGGCGTTACCTGCGTTCCCCAGCCTGCGTTACCTGCACGGTTCGGCGCGTTTGTTGGGGTGCCCTCGCTGACGCCTGGCGGACGGCATGCTGAGTTGCACCTTGCACGGGGCGTGTGTCCTGCTGGACAGCGCAAGCCATCTGTGCACATTCCTGAGGAGCAGGCAGCGCCGCTGCCGTACTTGCACCTGTTTGCCCATCTCCAATCATCACACTTTACCAACACCGCCCACGTCCCCCTTACCAGGGCATCGTGCACGGCGACCTGACGGCCCGCAACGTCATGCTGGTCTCCCTGGAGCGAGCAGGGTCGCGCCACGCACACGCCCATGCACACACGGACACCCAGCCAGGCCAAGGCTCATGCCACGCACCTGCTACCTCGGCCCGCACCCCAAGCCCCAGTCACAGCCACAGCCACAGCCACAGCCACACTACTGCCACGGTGGCACGCCAGTCGTGCAGTGAGGATGGCAGGGCCGCCTGCCGCGGCGGTGCACCGGGCGCTATCAACACCGCCCGAAAGTGCCTCCTGGCAACCGGGCGGAGCAGCGTCGGCAACAGCACTGCGGTACTAGCAGGCGCCCTCCCTGGCGCCTCTGGCGGCGGTGCCACATCCGCCGCTGCTGCTGCTGATGCTGTTGACGGACCGCCCTCCATCCACCACGCCTTCGGCCCCCGCCACGTGTGCCACGTGCCGCCCAGCGCCGCCGCCTCCCCCATGCCCGGCCTGGCCCCCGTCCATGTTAGCACAACAAGCGCTGGCATCGCCACTCCCGCAGCGCGCGACGGCAACGGGGGTTCCTCCGGCAGCCCATTGGCTGCTGCGCCTGGGACGGGGCAGGCTGCGGATCCGACGCCGAGCCGGCCGACCAAGGCTTGGGCAGCAGGGCCCGGGGCGGGGGCTACGGGGGCAGGGGGCGTGCCGCCGGCTGACCCGGTGTGCGGCGGCTGCGGGCGTTGCTTCGTGGCCAAGGTGGCGGACTTCGGGCTGAGCCGCACGCTGGACACGCAGTCCAAGATCCTCACCAAGACCACGGGGACGGTGGGTGGCGAGGGGAAGGGTGGACAGGCGGGCAGGTGCCTACATGGCATGTACACGCAACCCCTGTAGGCCTGGCACGTGTAGTTTAGCGGCGGGCGGGCGGGTGGGAAGGTGTCCATGTGGCGTGTCCACAGAAAGCCCTTGCACATGTGGTTTAGCCATCCGCTTCAGCTCAACGTGCCAGCAATTGTGAGGCTCGCGGCACCTGTCCCAACCGTGTCCTGAAGGACGTGCGGCTCAGCAACTTTCCCACAGCTTCGAGTAACTCCACACGGCTGTAGCGTCACTGTCCTGTCCACACAGACAGTGTCAGCGCTCACACTCTCCTTCCTGGGTCCTTCCCCGCAGATCACGTCCATGCCCCCCGAGACGCTGCTGTCCGGCACCGTCAGCAAGGCGGCGGACGTGTACGCATACGGGGTAAGGCATTGCATACGGGAGGCCATGCCTGCTCGGGCTCACGAGTACAAACATGTAAACATGCTGGAGTTGGGCATGCGCGCCGCCGTGGATACAAGCGCCCCGTAAACTGCCGCGCGTGTCCCCCCCTCCAGGTGCTGCTGTGGCAGATGTACACTGGGCAACGGCCCTGGGGTGGCATGAACCACGGACAGGTGGGCGGGCGGGACCTCGCTGGCATAGCCGCCCAGCATCGCAGGCTCCTGGGATTGTTCAACATCACTGGTTTGCTCGTCATTTCACAGCGTTGGCAGCGGTCTCCTCTGCGCTAATTCCTCGAAACATGATTGCGTTGTAACCGCCGTGCTCCTCGGCAGATTCCTTGTAATGCTACCAATGCCTTGTGCGTCCTTCCTGTGCCACTCACATCGTCCCCACTCGCCCCCGCCAGGTCGTGTACAACGTGGGCATGAAGGGCCAGCAGCTGCCCTTCCCGCCCGACACGCCGCACGGCCTGCTGGCGCTCAGCCGGGCGTGCACGCGCAGCGCGGCCAGGGACAGGCCCACCTTCGCGCAGCTGCAGGTAAGGAGGCGGGGGAATCGGTTCGTTGTGAGGCTACCTGCACAGGTGGTTACGATACATATGTGCGCACGTATGCGGCTGGCTGTGCTTGGTGTTCGCCGCACTGTGTGGACTACACAGTGCTGGCTGACGGCTGTCTCGCTGCATGCCAAGGCGTGGTGCAGCGTCGGCGTGCGCACTGAACCTACCTACCGGTACCAAGTCCTTACGATTTGCACGGGTCTTGAGTGGCTCATGCCTTCCCATCTCTGAACTGAACCCACACAGCACCATCTGGCGCAGCTGGCAACGGAGCTGGGGCTGCCGGTGGAGGCCGGGCCCTGATGCACGTGCTTGCGGCGACCTGCACCCACTCGCCTCTGACAACCCACACACGGAGAAGGGGAGCGCGTCGTAGTGCAGTACAGCTAGCTGGTAGACGCACGGAGGTACGAAGGGGAGAGGCAGTACGGCAGGCCGGTAGGTCCCGGAGTAGGTTGATAGCTGCTCGCCCCCCCTGCCCACTGCGCCCACATGGACAGCGCCTGGTGCTTGGGCAAGCAATTGCGTGGTGGGGCATGCGGGGCGCAAGAGCCAGGTCACGCGTAGTGGGTGCCTGATGCCAAGCTGTGGGGAGTGCAGATCGCATCAACGCGTTGCGCTTCGGGTTGCTTTTGTACTTCAAGTTTCTGGTTATATGAACCGCTGGGTAATGCGCTTGTACACTCTTGCTAGCAAAGCTCTGCGCACGAATGTTTCAGAGTAGAGTCCAGGTTGTTGCAGGTGTACTGCAATGCGCATGGTGGAGAAACTGTTTCATAATTTGTTGATGGCAGGGAGGTCGGAATAGGGCTATGCTGCCTTGAAACCATCAATTTTCACGGCAAGGGGCGTTGGCGCAGGTATGCAGTATGAGCTATACAAAGTTGCGTGCGTCGCCTGCCCCCTCTGCCGTGCGCACCGTACAGTGCTCCTGCGTAAATGGACGGTGAAGTAGAGGGCAGTCTGCATATTGTGAGATATTGCCAAAGCTGGAATGAAACATGTATGCACCGGGTGCTCAGGGCTCTAAGAGGGGTGGCACTGCTTGGCACTGCTCAAGGTGGCGAGGTGGCCAACCAAGATGCCAACACAGTCAATCTGTACGATGCGCAAGGGGCTTAATATCTACTTTTATGGTATGCTGTCACCCGAAAGCAAACTATTGAATGCAATCTGTGCGTCCGTTTGTGCGTGCTGTTTCTGCGGAGCATTAGTTTGTGGGGGTATGCTAGTCCCTTCAGTGGCTGTTGTGAGGTGCTCTGCGGATATCAAGTACAGCACATGTTCAACGTTTGCGGACGCCTGCCCGCTTTGGTTTAAAGTTATGTAGTTGCGAGGTGAATAAAATGTCAGACATGGGTTATTGTAGACATGGGTTATTGTACCCGCAGGTTGGGGGTTGCGCTGCAAACATGGCTGTGGATGCCTGGAGTACGCTAACGCGTGGTGTGGGCTTAGCCGTGTGTGTAGCAGGATGCAGTGGCGAGCATTGCTGTCGGCCATGTAGGGCCTACGGTACTCGTTGTTGCCGTGTTGGTTGTGGATAGTCATAAATTGTACAATTACGGTGAAACAAATGGCAAGCATTGCTGTCGGCCGTGTAGGGCCTTGGTTGTGGATGCAGTCATAATTTGTGCAAGTACGGTACGATGTGGCGGCTGAGTCACTCGCCCTGGTACCGATCAGTACCGACCAGCACTCAAGGGCGCTAACATGCATTGTGTTTCAGGAGCAAGGCACGGTTGGCCGGCTTCGTGACTCCCTGCATGTAACGGTTGTTGCAAGAGGCCGTTCCTGGCTTTTACCTTTATGTCGTACCGGAATGACAAGTAGTGACGTCCCGTCACTGTATTGTCCTGAGCTTGCACACAAGCTTCCGCCGGTCGTGGTGAGCACTGAACATGTGAACAGCAGGCTAGCCAGCAGCCACGAGGGTCGGTACAGCCTCAGACACCACGGGCTTCATTGCATTGCAGCCGACACTCGTCACGCTGCCTTTATTGAGACGGTCCCTTGTTCCCAGGGCACTCCGACCCCCTGCTTCGATCAGATGTCCTACACCTCTACACCAGTATCCTAGCTGAGTCATCTGTGCGGGTTGCACAGCCCCTTGCCATCCTTTTCGCCCTGCGCATGGTGTTGTTCCCAGGCCCCCCTGGCGGTATTTTCACCATGCCGTTCAGCCTTGTCGCCTTCACCGCAGCCCAACTCAGGAGCAGCAGCTGCATCCCCGACCTAATGTGCAACGGCTGAGGTCCCAGCGTTCAGTCACGCAGGCACTGTAGGAGGTCTGACGCCTTGCCTGCGCAGACCAGCCCGCGGATCCCTGCAGGTGACCACCCTGGCTTCAACCCACATACGCTCAAAAACCGGTTGCTGAACCAAATCCTTTTCCGTTACAGGACAAATGCAAGTACGGCTTCAGATGAGGCCCCCGCACACGGGTCTGTCGTGCGTGCCGCTAACACGTGGTAGGCGGTCGCGCGCCCAGGGCTCAGGACCACTGGGGCAACGCAACATCAACCGCCGCCATGGAACTTAATGTACCCTTGCCCGTGCGCAGAGCACCTGCAGGGGCCGGAACCAATGCACCCAGCCCCTTCAACGGTGCGCCGTCAATGCCTTACAAGCGGGTCGTGAGAACCCTCGTCCGCGGGAACATGCGGTCAGCGTCATGGTCAGCGTCAATCCGGTGCCTGTCGTCAGATCAACTCTTCAGTAATGCTCTGTGGTCAAAAGCCGTACTAGCAGCCTGCATGTACCATCCCGGCAACCGTCCCGTCTAGAGCGCTATGCTACACAGCACCCTAGTTGACGTTGGGCAGCTGCTCGCCCGTGCGCGCCATGAACTTCTCCAGGTCTCCCCGCGTCGCCGGGAAGATCTCCACGTAGCGCGACCCCATCAGCTGCTTGTCCTTGGCGCGCGCCAGGCTGACGTCGTTGGGCGAGTTGAACTGCACCAGGGCCATGCCGGTGGGCCGCCCGCCGTCCGTCCACATGTGCACCCTGCAAGGGGACAGGGTGGGGTGGCAAGGGGGAAGGGCTGAAGACAGGCACAGTCGGGGACACAGCGGGACATGAGCTCATGCACGCTGCGCATTGAATGACGAGACGCACGAACTGGCTGCGGTGGCATATGGTTGCGGTACACAGGATCACCCCTGGAAATGCTACTGGATGTGACGTGCGGTGCTACCATCTACTGCACTGACCCTCCAAGCAGGGAAAGCGCGCAGAAACAAGCTATTTGCAAGTTCATGTTGTCCTTATTGGAGCCCTAGCATCCGCTGCTACTCACCGGGACGGGTCTAGACGGGGGACGCCTAGGGACGGATCGTCGAAGAAGGCCACAATGTCGTCTGGCTGAGCAGCGAAGGGCAGGCCGCGCAGCTTGAGCCACACAGTGCCGCCGCCCATGCCGCCGCCGCCGCCCATGCCGCCCCCGCCACGGCCCATGCCGCCGCCGCCGTAGCCACCGCCCTGCCCGTAGCCCATCATGCCCATGTCCCCGCCCATGCCCATCCCCATACCCATCCCCATGCCCTGGTCGTAGCCCTGCATCATGGGGTTGTAGCCCATGGGGTCCATGCCCATGCCCATACCGCCGCCCATGCCCATGCCGTAGCCTCCCCGGCCCATGTCGCCGCTGACGAAGTTGGCGATGGCGCGGTAGTAGTCCTAGACGCGATAGCATTGCGATAGAGGGTATGTTGTCCATGTGAGTGCTCTTGTCCATGTCGCGAATGGCACAAAAGCGGACGGCTTTCGGTTGCGATCTAGGCAGCGCGATGATGGTTCGAACAGCGCGAAACCCACCCGTTTTTGCGCCGGGAAGATCTCGATGAAGCGTTGCCCAATGAACTGGCGGTGCTTCTGCATGGCGGCCTCAACCAGCTGGAGGTTGCCCAGAACCACGAACGCCTCCCCCGAGAACCGCCCATCCCGCTTCACCATGACGATATCCACTGGTTCCAGCTCCTATGCGGTGCAACGAATCGCCCCAGACCCCCCAGAAATGGAAGCGGGCGTGCGAACGGATAGAAAGGTTACCCATGAGCCCAGCGCGCGGTCGGAAGCTCGCCTGGCCCGCAACGAGCGCAGGTGCTGGCCCCAGCCAGGACCAAGGCGCAGGCAACATGCCGCCGAAAGAACGTGTACGCACCGACTAAGCCGCCCCTACCAGAAACATTTTGATGTCGCCCTCCATGACATCAAAAGGCAGCCCCCGAAGCCTGACAACAGGAAACCCGTCCGAAACACCCGCCCCGGCCCCAGCATCCAGGGACGCCTCCGCTTCGTTGGGGCGGGCGCGCTTCATGCTTGGCTGGTGGTGGTCCAGTTTGCAAAGTCCGCAATCGGCGGCGACTACAGTGAGCTGCTTATGAGTAGAGGAGTCACGTTAAGAACGGGAGGATGATAGTGTAAGTGTAGATAGTGTAAGTCGGTCTGAAAGCCAGTAACATGTGAGGACGGAACCAAACGTTCGCGCGCATGAACAGACTCATGTGCATGAGGGCGTCCGCGGCGTCGTCGGGCATGGAGACACCAGCAAGGGCTCTTGACACTGATGACAAGTCGACACGTTGTTTAAGGTGATATAGGTATCTGCTGTAACGAAAAGGAAGCACGAAGTTCGCTCCGCCGCTCCCATCGCGCTCTCCGTCCCGCGCCTCGCTCCTTTGAGTTGAGATTCCCATTAAGTTGCATTTCCACATAGTGTCAGTGGCAGCGCCGTCCTGTGGCCACAGGGAGAGATTTTGCGCCTACTGCCTGGACAAGGGGCCTTGCCACGTATGTCTTGACACGTGCTTGTGACTCCCTTCTATCGGGTTCCATAAAGCACGCAATGCTGCCCGATTGATGTGAGTAATACAGATTGTACTAACTGGACATGGGCGAACTAGGCATCTGGCTCTAGCTCAACCACGTGGGGATGGCAACCAGGGGGCACCCCTGTGTGGCGTGGCCTGTGGTAACTGTGCCGGAGCCAGGCTTCAAGTGTAGCGTATGCAGTTGCGGGAATCGGGATACATAACCCGAACACAGACAAGATCATTAGTTTCATAGGAAGCAGGAGAGCTCTTACCGAGGTTACTGGACGTGTTACCTTAGAGGACGCCGCATCATGACCCAGGGACGCGTCATAAGGAAACGCTGACTGCAGGCTGATGCTGGCTGATGCTGAGCTGCCCAGGCTTCAAGTGTGTAGCAGGATGCAGTGCAGGCTCCAAGTGTGACCCCTATGAACATTGCCGAGTGGCCAATCAAGCCCATAGCCAGCGCGTCATGGCTGCTAGCGTGATTGCGCACAAGCTCCTTGCTTGCCTGCCTGCTTGCTTCCCATGCTGGACTGCTGGTATCCACCTGCATCAGCTGCATGTCAGCTGGCGCCAGGCCGCGGCACCCAGCACCAGGTGCCTCGCACCGTCGTAGCACCCACGCACGCTTAAGACAATGGTAAATCTGCCACAATTCAACTGTCTCGGAATATGCCTTCAGTTTGAAAGTCGCTCGTCCAGGACAGCACCCAGGGGGCCTCCCTGCTAGAATCAGCAGCAGGGGATCAGCACCGCTTTCCCGCGCGGCTCGTGCCCGATGGCGTTTGGGGCAACCGCACCGCCGCCATGCGTACCAGCCATGCATGCCATCCAGCTCTGCGCACGACAAACGGAATGTTGTCGGCCAATGCTGTCATTCACTGGCCGCGCACGTGCGCATGTACATGTAGCAAGGGGCAAGGGCATGTCTGGCGCCTTGCTGGAGGTGCTACAAGTACGGCACGACAGCGTGCCCCTGGCCCATGCCGCCTGCCATCTAACGGCCTTGCCGTGGCCAAAGGGGACAATACCAAAGACAATTGAAGAAGTGCGCCCAGTATATCTAGTACAGTGCATATGTAGTTGATGATGCGGGAAAGCCTCAGGTGCCCTCCTGTTGTTCCAACGGTTGAAGTGCAACATCAACACCACCATCCTTCCGTTGCCGCCCAGAAGGTTGCTGCCAATGGCGGACCCACGTGGCGTTTGCCACTAAGTACGGCGAGAATGGTAACACGTCGCTGCAACGCCACCCACTCGGACATGTGGTGACTGGTAAGACTCCAAAGTAATTAAACATATCATACGGTACTTACGTGCCCCAAGTTGACAGTCTACGAACCACACGGCACGCCCCTTCGATACACGCCAAGGGCTGCAACGCGGCGCTCGCTGCGACAGCAGCAGAAAGGACAGGGCCGCACAGCGCAGGCGCGCTCTGGCGGCAGGACTGAGTGACACCGTGCAGCAGGCCAAAAGACGATATATAGACGGGGGCCGCCCCCTCACTGCTTAAACGACGCCAACGCAACAGCACAGAACACCACTACTGCTACGCTTGGCCCGTACGTACGTACCAACACACACAGCGCGTCAAGTAAGTAACTTCCAGTAACCTGGTGAGTGCGCTCATGCTAGCTTTGCAACATTGATCCTGTCTGTAGCCGGGTATTGCATCCTGAATCCCGCATAGCATTGATACACAGCGCGCCTTCCGGCGAAGTGCACAGCATGCATTGGTAACCGTGCCTGAGCACCTAAGAGCACCTGCGGCCTGCAATCTCCCAGTTGCCTTCAAACGCTGTGCCAGCTTCCTGCTGTCTCGTACCGGTACAGAGCTTTCCGTCAGCACAAAGCCCCAGTGCACTGGGCTACCTACCGCCACCAGCACCAGTAAGCACGCACCCCTGGCACGCACCCCGGCCCCTCCCAGCAGGTCAGCATCATGATCCCAAATAGATACCACTGCCACGTGGATGCATCGTCTTCCACCAGACGATACGGACACAATTCCTTGCTCGTCCCAAGCCCAAACTAGCATGAAGCTCTTAAAGTTGCCTCAGTGAACAATCCGCCCTAACATTCTACATCACCTACAACCCACGGGCCTTCCACTGATTGCCGCCGTGGGTGCAGACTACAACCGGCAGCAGCCTGGAAGGCCCGTAGGGGTACAAAGCTGCATCCAGCTACCCCCGCTCAACAATGAACAAGGTCTCAGCTTCCTCGTAGGTGCCGTGCGCTTCAAGCCCTGTTGCCCTCCACCGGCAGCCCCAGCTCCGTGGCCAGCTGCGCCAGCTCATCCTGCGCGCACACAGGTGGGGCAAGGCGGACATGTGTACACCTCCGGCAAGACCAGGTCCCGTCCGTCCTACAACGGCACGGCATTCGTTTAGACTGCCAGTATGCACAGGTGGCGAGCAGCGGGGAGGAGCGGCAGACACCAAGCACATCGATCGCAGCAGTAACGGTAGTGCCAGCGCCTTTTGCAATACTATGCGGCGGTTTCTGTGGCAGCTAGCAAACGTGTGTAAAGTGCTGTCACGTCGACGTGGACACATGAAGTCTCACCCCGTGGGTGTCGTACGGTTGCAGATCGCCACAGCCTAGGACCCGCAGAAAATGTCGCCGTCCGCAAAGACGTACAATTCGGTACAGGGTGCCGATACACCATTAGCGCCCTTCATACTTTTTGACACGGCACCCGCCCATCGTGCCCCCGCCCGCTCACCTGCAGCTGCGCGAAGGTGGGCCTGTCCCTGGCCGCACTGCGCGTGCACGCCCGGCTGAGCGCCAGCAGGCCGTGAGGCGTGTCGGGCGGGAAGGGCAGCTGCTGGCCCTTCATGCCCACGTTGTACACGACCTGGCGGGGGCGTTTTGTGGGGGTGTGAGAGCAAGGTAAGCATGTGTGCATGTGGCACGGCGCGGGTGCTCTGTGCAGGGAGAAGCAGGGCGGCAAGGAGGCGTGGTGGATGTGGCCAGTGACTGCAGCCCTCCATGCAAACGCAATGTAACAAGCAGACCACGGCCACCAGGTGACGCCACGTGCTTTCCTCTGCATCTGCGATGCTGGGCGGCCATGCCACCAAGACCCCGCCCGCCCACCTGCCCGTGGTTCATGCCGCCCCAGGGCCGCTGCCCAGTGTACATCTGCCACAGCAGCACCTGAAGGAGGGAAGACACGCGCGGCAGGTTACGGGGCGCTTGTATTCACGGGGGCGCGCATGCCCAACTCCAGCTTGTTTACATTTCGTACTCGTGAGCCCGAGCAGGCATGGCCTCCCGTATGCAATGCCTTACCCCGTACGCGTACACGTCCGCCGCCTTGCTGACGGTGCCGGACAGCAGCGTCTCGGGGGGCATGGACGTGATCTGCGGGTAGGGGGCCCAGGAAGGCGAGTGTCAGCTCTGACACTGTCTGTGTGGACAGGGCAGTTGTGTTCCAGCTGTCTGGCTTTACTCGAAAGAAGAGAAGCGGAACGAGAATTGCCAATCCGCACCTGCTTCAGGACACTGTTGGGAGAGGTAGCGCAAGCGTCGCAACACAAGTTGAGATTGTGAGCAGGAAGGACCGGATGGCTAAACTACACGTGCCAGGCCTACGGGGGCTGCGTGGACTTGCCATGTAGACACCTGCCGGCCTGTCCACCCTTCCCCTCGCCACCCACCGTCCCCGTGGTCTTGGTGAGGATCTTGGACTGCGTGTCCAGCGTGCGGCTCAGCCCGAAGTCCGCCACCTTGGCCACGAAGCAGCGCCCGCAGCCGCCGCACGTCGGGCCCTGCGGTATGCCTGCTTCTTTCGCTACTGCCCTTGCTGCCCCCGATTTCCACGGCTTGCCCAGGGCCGAAGCCTGCGCCGCACCACCGGCGGTGGACGACGAACTGCCTAAAGGGCCTCGGACGCATCCGCCTCCGCCGTCTCCGTCACCCCCGTCTGTGTCTCCGCCGCCGCCGCCGCCGCCGCCTGCTGTTGTTCTATTGCTGGCGCCCATTGTGCTTACATAGTAGGAGGCTGAGCTGGGCGCGGTGGAGGCGGCGGCGCTGGGCGACACGTGGCACACGTGGCGGGGGCCGAACGCGTGGAGGACGGAGGACGCCCCGCCACCAGCACCAGCAGCTGCAGCTGGTGCACCTTGGAACACACCTGCGGTGCTGCCCACGCTGCTCCACTCCGCGGCCATGCCCACGCCCCGGCGGCCCGTGTGCGCGCCGCCGCCGCCGCCGCCGCCCGGACCCCACGTCCCCGCGAGGCCGCCCCCGCCGTCTCCCGGGAAGCTGATGCGTGAAGCCCTAGTGGACAGGACTGCCGTGCTGCCGCCCTCGCCTGACCCTGTCCATATCCCGGTGCCTGCGCCCACGCCTGTCCCTGACCCTGTGCCGGTGCCAGTGTTGGAAGGCCGTCCGCAAGCTGCGGGGCTGCGGCCGGGGCTCGGGCGGGGGGAGCTGGGGGTGAGGCTGGAGCCCCGGTGGCCGTGTGCGTGGCGCACCCCTGCTCGCCCCAGGGAGACCAGCATGACGTTGCGGGCCGTCAGGTCGCCGTGCACGATGCCCTGGGGGTTAAGGGTGCAATTAGAACTGGTTTTGGCCAGCTGCTCCAGGTACGACATCGTAGCTCCGTGCTTTTGCAGGACGTGCGGGGGTGAATGCGTCGCAGAGAGCAAGGCTACCGTAATGTAGAGTGTTGATCAAGAGGGGATGCAAGCAACGATGAAGTGGTTGTGTAACCCGGTTCGTGCAGGAACCATTGCCAGCAGGATTGCATGCAGATTCGGCCTCAGGCGGCCCCACCCACCAGGTCGTGCAGGTACCTCAGCGCGCTGGCCACCTCCAGGGCCGTGGCCACCAGCGCACGCATGTCCACGCGGCGGACCCCTGGCACGTGTGGGGCGCCAACAGTGGCTGCAGACCCGCTGCCCCCGGAGCCCCGCCGTCGGCCAGAGGGAGACGTCAGCACGCTGCCGCTTACTCCAGTCAGCGGTTGCGACAGGGCGCCGCTGCTGTCGAGGCTAGGCAGGGTGGCCAGGGCGTGGGCTGCAGGCGGGCCGGCGGAGGAGGCGAGGGAGGCCGCGGGGGACAGACCGAAGAGGCCCTTCTCCAGCGCCAACTGCGGAGCACAAGACATGTGGGCAGGTGATGTTGGCGAATCATCTGGGCGAAAGGCATGGCGCAGTGCACGCGGGTAGGACAAGTACTGCATGGGCCATGATTGCCTCGCTATGCTCCACTTCATGGCGTTTGGTCTATTCGCAGTATTCTGCGTTTTCCGCAGTCGCGAGCCGCTTGCTCATGACCCACCTGCAGCGTACCCAGGTCGCAATACTCCATCACTGCGGGGCAACAAAAACACACAGCACCAGTAAGCAACAGTTGCGAACGGGCGTCCAGCAGGCAGCAAGGACGCCTTTTCGGGTGAACACCTTTTCAGACAAACACCTGAAGGCACCTCGCACATTTTTGCATTCAAGTGTACCCACCTATCCACACTTCGGACACGGCCCCCGCCAGCAGACCTCCAGCGGCGCCCGTCGCGTGCGTGGAAGCTGCCCCGTGCCCCTGACCACCGACATCCCCGAAACCAGCCCCTGCCCCAGCCCCGCCAGGGTGGCACAGGCTTCCAAGCGCCCCCAGGGCGCACCCCACGGAGGGGTCCCCAGCCGCCGCCGCCATCGCCACAGCAGCCGCCGTGGCCTCCGCAGCCTTGCGGGCCTGCGCGGGCGGTACGAGCACACCGGTTGTTATCCGTCTCGGAGCATGCAGATGCGGTGAAGCTGGGCCGTTCCCCGTGAGCATAAACGCGTTGTGCAGTACCAAGCAAGGTACAAGCTCTTGGAATCCGTGCAGCTCTGGATACGGTAAGCTCTACACCATGTAACACCCCGAACTCATACCACAAGCGGATGCCGTTAACCCACCATTCGCGCCTTGCGCGCCGCCGTCCTTGGGCTATCGAGGATCTCCATCCCCATCAGCTCGCTGTCGGACTCGACGTCCGAAAATGAACCACCGCCCGCGCCTTCCGGGCCCTCCGCCTCCTCCTCCTCCGCATCTCCTCCTCCCTTCTGCTGCTGCCCCGCTCCCTGGGCCTCCACTGCGACCCTTGCCCCGCCATGGCGTCCCAACTCCTTGCCGGGTGCGTGCAAATGCGCCGCCGTGCCTCCATGCATCACGGCACTGGCCTCGGCTGCCGTACCTGGGAATCCCACGGGCGCCGTTCCTGTACGGCTGCTGACGGCGTTCCCCGTGCCACAAATCGTCCGCATCTGTGCCGCATCCGCGGAAGGTGCCGTGGCCAGCCCCAGGGCGCCCCTGGCAGCCCCCATGCCCGGCCCCTCCGCCGGTGCGCTGGGAGGTACAAGGCCTGGTCCTCCCTCAAAGGGACCCGTGGACAGGCGCCGTTGAGAAGCTGCGGCAAAGGCGGATACTGGCGCGGCGCCGGGAGTGGGACTGGGCGTGGTCGCGCGTCGGGACGCCTCCTGGGCAACCGCCATGGCACGCTGGAGGTGCGGGTGGGGGCGGGAGGCGGGCCGGGAGTGCGGTTGCGGATGCGTGGAGGCGGAAGAGAGGAGGGCGGTGTGGACTGTATGCGCTGTGCCGGCGGTGCCGCTGGACGCGTCGTTGGTGAGCAGCATGAGGGCCCGGCTGTGGGCCTCCATGGCGGCAGCAAACTCGGGGTCCTCGGAGACAGAAGCCGAGGCGCTTGTGTCGTGGGCGTGTGGGCCGGCGCTGGCACTCGGCGCGGTCCCACTGGGCCGCTGTGCACCCGTGGCATTGGTGCCAGCGGCCAGCGCGGTGGTGGTGGGCGGCTGCGGGGGTGAGGTACGGCCCCTCATTGCGGCCGGGGCACGCGGCGGGATGGCGGGGCGCTCTAGCTGCTGGCCTGACGCGGCGGCAGACGTGGAGTCAGAGGAGACGGAGGGCGGCAGCGGCGGCAGCGGCAGCGGCCGGGCGCGATGAAGCATCCCCTGGGCCGGGGCCGAGGAGGCCTTGTGCAGCCGCGTGGTGCCGCCCTGGGAGAGCTGTGGGGCAGGAATGGCGGAGGGATAGCTGCCGGCCGTAGCAAACCACGAGGCGCCCGAGCCCTTGCTTGGCTGGGGCGCAGGGCCGGCAGCCAGCATGGCCGTCAGGCGCTGCTGCAGCGGCGGCCGCACGGAGGGGCTCTCCCCTGTGCTGCCGCTCGTGGTGCCTGTCCCCGCCCGCCCCGCCGCAGTCCGCGGCAGGGGCGGCAACGGCAGCGGATCGCCTTGTGCGTTCAGGGGCCCTGAGCCCTTGCTGGCCAACGCGCCCGTGGCGCCCTGCGGTGCGCTGCCGTGGCCGTCGCTGTGCGGGCTGGCCGCTCCCGGGCTTGCGTCCCCGTCGTTGCCTTCCTGCTGCTCCTGCTGCTGCTGGTTCTGGGTCTGCAGCGCACGCACCCCGCTGGTGTCCCTTGGACTGAGCGCCGACGGCACCGCGCCAGCTCCTGTAGGGGCCCTCAGCGCGAAAGACCCAGACCACCTATCCGCCGATGGCATCCCCATGCCGCCGCCAGCGGCCGTACTTCCCTGCCGCAGCCGCCATAGCGCCGACGCTGATGTCAGCCGCGCCGCCGCCGCCATTTGGCTACTGTCCATGGACGCGAGAGCCACGCTGCCGCCACGGCCGCTGGGGCCGCCGGGTCCCATCGGACTGCTCCCTTCGCCAGTGCCCATCATGTTGCTGCTGCCGTTCCCAACCCGACCAAAGTCCGAACGGTCGGCCCACTGCGGCGGGATCGTGGCGTTGGCGGCTGCGGAGTTCTGTGCCGGTGTGCGTCCGCCGCCTCCGCCGCCGCCGGCGGTTCTGCTGGTGTGGGACTGGTGAAGGCTGGCGACCATGGCGGTCGAGAAAACGACGCAGGGGTCTTCCGCTATGGTAGGCGGCGGGGGGGAGATGCCGTCATTCGCTCGGCCGGCCGAAAAGGGACTGACGGCAACGTGAGTGGTGTTACGGGCGCCGCTAGACACCAGTTCTTGAGGCTGCACGTGTGTGAGATGTGTGCTGGTGTCATCGGCGCTAGAGGACATAGCTTCAGGCACGGCCGCTAGGGCAGTGCCACCGCGGCTGCCGCCTGGGAAGAGGGCGATGTCGGTGGCATGCGAGTTGCCGCCGTACGCGTTGCTGCTGCGGTTGGTGCCGACGCTGCCAATGCCGGCCACCAAAGAAGCCGGTGACGCGCGGCCGGTGGACGGAGGTGCAGCGGTGGCGGCGGCGGTGGCGGCGGCGGCGGGCTGAGCACCGAACTGGCCGGCTGACAGGCCCCTATTGCCGCTGGCGGTGGCCCCGTAGCCAGACCCAAACCAGTTCGCAAGGCTGCGTGAGTCGCCGCAGGTTCCTACGGTCTCGGAGCCCGTCGCACGCAGCGTCACAGGCATAGTGACAGCCCCCTCCGTTGCCATCGCGGGCTCCAACGCCGCCGGTTTACCCCTGGTCCCCGCGGGACGTCCGCCAGCCCGCTCCGGCCCCACAATGTCCTCACCCGTGGCTGGGTCTCCCATGAAGCCTCCCCGCAGCCTCCCCCCCGCCGCTACGCTGCTGCCTTCCATCCATCCCGGCCCCGTGCTGCCCTCTCCAGCCGCCGGGCCCCCGAACGCCCTGCCGCCGCAAGCATCAAAGGTGCTCCCGCCCCGGTCCACCATGAATGCCTGGAAGCCCCCGAACCGTTCGTCGTCCGTTGAGGGTGACGTCCGCCGTTGCCGCTGTACTTCGGAGCTACTGGTAGCTGTGGGCGCCTGGGCGGGCAGGCTCAGCCGGCTGCGGCCGGACGCCGCCCCGGTGCTGCTGTTGCGCCGGCTGACTGCTGGCAGGCTCACCGCCTGGCCCACAAGCGCACGGGACGGTTCACCACAGCGGCCACCGCCGCCACCGCCGGTAGCCGCGCTACCTCCTGCCATCAGCAGGTCGTGCAGGGCATCGTGCGCGCTGTCGGGCGTGCCGTCGGTGAGGCCAGGACCGAAGCCGAGGGTGGCGGCGGCAGCGGCGCCGCCGCCCTCGCCACCATCACCGCCGCCGCCGATGCGAACCATGGGTCCGTCCCTTCCGCGCGCCAGGAACATGAGCGTCTTTACGATGTGCGGGTGGTCCAGGGCCTGGCCCATGACGGCCTCCAGGCTGGCGCACTCCACGGACAGGCGGTTGCCGCTGAGGGGTGATGAAGGGGACATTGGGGCGGCAGAAGCGGCAGTCACGTTCAGTGTTTGCCCCCACCTACGACTGATGAGCTGCCGCAGCGCCACAGGCGGTTTTGGGACGGCAACCATGCGACCCTGAGGTCAACGTCACCTACCACCTTAAGGCGCATCCTTGCAGCCCTACTGGAAAGCTAATTGCCCCTGCCCGTGGACTATCTCCCCACCTGACGTCTATCATCTTGACGGCCACGGCCGTGCCGTGCCACGTGCCGCAGTACACGCTGCCGAAGCCGCCCTTGCCCAGCAGGTGGCTCAGCTCCAGGCCGGGAACCTTGTACGTGCAGTGCTGCGACAGCGCGGCGGCGTAGCTGGGGGAGGCCTGGGGTAAAGCAGGACGTGGCGGCGTAAGGTTGCAGTGCGTCGAGACCAGGTAATGTAGTACACGTGCCGGATGCCCAACCGTCATGCGGACGGTATACCGACCGGTCGTGATCATACATACGGGGCATGCTCATGCGTATGGGGCATATGGGAGACATACCTTTGCTGTACAACCCGGTTACTACCGGCTGATACTGCAGCTGCCTCAAGCGCTGTCGTACAAATCTCCAATATTGATGCAGCTACTGCCGATATCTACCACAACGCACCTCGGTGGTCTCCTCAGGTGCGCCCCGCGCGGACCGCTGTCGGCTGGGCGGTTGCGCAGCGGCCGGGGTGACCAGCACGAAAGCCCGGCAGCCGTCCTCTCGGATGGTCCCTAGCAGGCTCTGCCACCCGGCCGGCAGCAGCCCGCTCTCCTCGTGGATCTCGCGCGCGACGAACCTGTAATGGGGCAGGTGGCCGCTGCGTTGGCGATTAGCTACAACCACGCACGCGCGTGCGGTACATGTTTCATAATGCTGCCTACACGCATGTAGGCAATTAGTTGAGTGCGCTCTCGGGCCCCACGCCAGTCGCTGCAAGTTCCTTGGCGGATGCCACATGCCTGGGTGTACTCGTGCAAGTCACAGGCTTTGCCAGGGTCTGGGGCTGAGTTGGGCCTAAACATGGAGCACATCCAGATCTGCATGACTGCACTTGTACTCCAGATGACTGCACTTGCACTTGAGGGTTTGCCCAGGCTCTCCCGTTCGACCCACCTGAAGTGCAGCGTTGCCAGCGGACCCTGGGGCGCAAACCCGCCGCCACCCCCGCCGCCCCCGCCGCCAGCCGGCCCCTCCCCGTCTCCTCCCACAGCCGCCGGGAGCACTACATTCTCCAGCACAATGTCCTCCCTTCTTGAAACTGCGGTGTGGCATTGCTCCCAGGCAATGGGCACATACCGTGCGCAGCCGTCCCCGTCAGTGCCCGTCAGGGGAGGTGCATGCCCGGAGGCGGTTGGCGGCGGCAAGGCGGCGGTTGACGGTTGTGGGGTGGGCAGACCGGGGGCGGCGGCGGCTGTACGGATGAGGTCGCGAACATCCTGCCCCACAACGTCGTCCCGCTTTAGGCCTGGGGGCATGGTGAGGTTTAAGAAAGCGAATGGGAGTAAACTTGATGTACTGGGATCTGGATTGGGAGGCGGCGGCAGCATCCCAAGGCAATCACCACCGCAGCCAGGGCCTCTTGAGGGCATCCTCACACTGCGGTCGTTGGGCCATACCTGTAACGCTCCAGTATGCAAGAGCTCAACACGCTCTCCAACTCACGTACCTGTGAGCGTCGTCCACGCGTGGTTGACGTACAGCACCGGCCAGCGCAGCTCCCGACCCGCCGCCTCCCCTTCACGCGCCGCTCCCGCCCCCGCTCCCCCGTCCGCTGAGGACCTTGGCGTGTATCCCCTGGCCGGCAGGCTGACCAGCATTACGGCCGTGTCGTACCGGTCTAGCAGCCGTTGCAGGCTGCCCACCAACTCCGCGAGGACGGCCTGTAAGGATGTAGAACAGGAATGTATCAGGTGAAAATGATGCACAGGTGGTGTACTGCAGCGCGGGCCGGAAGAAGGGCAAATCGCCCCCGTTCTCTGCAGCTTTGTGGCTGTGCGCACGCCATGCCCTTACCTTTGCCCTCTGCCGCTCGTCGTACATCTGCACGTCCCTGCCCAGGTGCGACAGCAGCAGCCGCCGCACGTTGTCCAGCAGGGGGACGCAGATGGAGGAGGCAGGGCGGGGCTGCAGAGGGCGTTAGGGGCAGAAAGGGCTGCACGTTTGGTACGTTTACTCGGCCATATGAAGGGCACCTTCCGCTATCGCGGCCGCTTGTGTTACGACTCCGTGCTTGTCCAGATGCATTAGCAACAAGATAAATCACGCCGGCCAAACCCCGCCCACCTTGAAGTCTGCCAGGCACAGCGCCCCCAGCAGGCGCGGCAACGGTGCTGATCCACACGCCCCGGTCCCCTCTGCTGCGCCGCCCTGCAGGGAGCTCCTCCTGCTGCTGCCGGCGCTGCTGCCGCTCTCCGCGCTGCTGACCGCCTCCTCCGCGTCCGCCGTCTCCAGCGGAACCGCCAGCACGAAACGAATGGGGGGAGCCATGCGGGCAAACGCCTCGTCGCGAGTCCTGCAGTGTTATTGTACAGCGGGCACGGGTGACGGTCAGGGTGAAGTTACGGAATCGAAACTTTTGATGCAGTATCTCATGGCGTAACGACGCCCATGCAAGGTGCCCTTGGGCAGGTTCCGTGCACCGCTGGCAAGAAACCCGTCTGCTGGTTTGCGCAGTTGACGACGAACACGAAGTTGTGGCTTGTGAAAAGAGCGTAAAGCATTCAGACACGGCGCGCGTACAGTGGGCAGCCAGCCGACACGCCCAGCCCCTCACCCACCGGCCATCTGTTACGGCGTCCTCAACTATGACCACCATTGGATCGCCCTTGCCCTCTCCGCTGCCCGCCGCTGCCTCCTCGCGGCCCGCCCCATCATCACCGGCGCCAGACGCGGGTCCCCTGCCCTGCACCCTTGCGCTGGAGGCTCCCCTCAGTGGCATCCCCGCCGCCGCCGCCAGCGAGGCGCTAACCGCCCAACCGCCCAGCTTCAACTGCCACTCCACTTCACCCACCACCTGGGCTGCCGTACGAGCGCCCGCCACCGCCGCCGCCACGGCCTGCCCGGCAGCACGTGCCGTGGGCATGACGGGGCCGGGGCGGCTTGCCTGCCGGGCAGGTGCCGCTGCCGTTCCGTCACTCGAGGGCGGGGCGGTTGTGGCGGAGGTTTGGGAGGAGGCGGGGGGGTAGGAGTTGGAGGAGGAGGAGGAGGAGCAATGGCCGGCCGCGATCGCTGCTGCGATCATGGGCTCGTTGAGCTTAATGAAAAAGTTGCCGGGGAGCAGCGCCGCGGCCATCACCACGGGGACCTGAGCGAGGTAGGTGCAGTGTAGGGGTGAGGGAAGACAACTTGGTACTTGGTTGCCAAAGACGCACAGCTTCAGCGAAAAAGGGAAGGGGCAGCGAAGAAGAGGCACAAGGCGGGCGCTACTTGCAGCAGAGTGCCTGCTGCGGCACCTGGAATTTGTTCTGCGGCCAACTAGTATGGTGCACGCCATTATGACGTGGCATGCCATGCACGAGTGCGCTACCACGGAAGCATGCACCGCAGGCCTTGGGTGCACACACATGCCGGCTGCCAGCGACAGCGCATCGGTACAACAAAATGCTAGGCGCACCTGGAATATGTTTGCCGCCAGCGACAGCAGGTTGTCCACCTCGGACCCGGGCTTGCAGGGCAGCAGCGTGAGGCGGAAGGGGTGCGCGGGGCTCACGGCGTCGCCGGAGGAACCCAGGCGCGCGTGGGGCCAGCTGCCCTGGGCCAGCAGCCGGTGCGCGGGGGAACCGCCGGCAGAGGTGGACGCTGAGCCACCGTCGCCAGGCGGCGGAGGCACGGGCAGCACCAGCTCCGCCGGCGGCGGTGGCAGTTGCAGCGCTAGCGCCGCCACCCCACCCGTCGGCGACCGCTGGCGGCGGCGGCAGTGCGGCCATCCCACGCCATCACCTGAATGCCGCGTGCCGGAGCCGTCCGAGAAGATGGCGTCAATGTCCAGACTGCCGGCCGCGCCGGTTGATAGGGCAGCCGGAACAGACTTGCGGCTGCTAGTGCCGCCAGCGGAAAACTGCCCGCTTCGGAGAATAAGCTGCTGCTGCTGCTGCTGCAGTAGGCACTGGGGCGCGTCGGCTGGGGGCAGGACGACAATGCTGGTGCGCCGCCACGCCACATGTGTCACCGGTGCTGGCCCTGGTCCAGGTGCCGTACCAACGTGAGGCCCCGGGCCTGTTGTAGGCTGCTGCTGCGGCTGCTGATGCCGGAGGTGGCGCCGGTGGTGGCGGCGGCGGCGGCTTAAGGTCTGGTACAAGGGGCCTACCGGTGGTGCCGCCGTGCCGCCGTTGTGAACGTTTTCCGGGGAGCTCTGACGGACTAGGGCCTGGTAGTGAGCCGCCGCTACGGCCCCAAAGGGTGTGGCGGGCTCGTAGGCGTTCGTAGGAGACGGCTGCCGCTGCTGATGCTGCTGCTCGGCCGTCAGGGGCTGGGAGGGCCTTGAAGGTGAGGGCGGGAGGTCTGCAGCCGCTGCCGCTGCCTCGGCCCCGGGTGTCGCCAGTGCAGTTTGCGTTGTGTCCGTGAAAGAGCTGGAGGGCGGTGCAGAGGCAGCGCCGCCGGCTGCGGCGGTGTGCGACGGCAGGGGCCGCGGCCTGACCTCGGATCGGGTGGCGTCGGCGCCTGCAGCGGCTGCCCTGAGCGGGAATCCACCGGCACTGGAGGTGGCAGCGGGGCTGGCGGAGGGTAGGACGATGTCGTGCAAAGGGGTCTGCGGAGGGACAAGGGCCGTGCGAGTGTGAATGTGAGAGAACAAGACTAGGATTGCATGAAACTGGACTCTGGCCACTAGTGCGACTCATAGGCGGATGCACCCAAAGCAAGTAAGCTCCGACGCAAGAGCGCCAAAACCCCGTCGGTACGCACTGTTACCCGACATTAGCAGGCAGACATGGCATGGTTTTCGCCACAATCTGTTGTCCACCCTGACCCGCCTAGCCTTACCCGCAGCATCGCCGCCGACGCGCGGCGCCACTTGGCCCGCGGCTCCCCAAACGTAAACTCCGACCGCTGCAGAATGCCCGCCGCCGCCCCCGCCGGGTCAGGGCCCAACATCCCCGGCACCGTGCCTCGCCGCGACAGCGACACCCGGACCGCGCTGCTGCTCGACATCCCAGAGATGCCTGCCGCACTGCCCCTCGTCTTAAACTCCGCCGGCCCCGGTGTCAGCGTGCGCTGCAGCCCTGTCCGTCCGCCAAGCGCCGCCGCCGCCGCCGTACCGGCCACGCTAACCGCCACCGTTGGCAGCCGCTGCCCCTGCTGTCGCCGCTGATGTGCTTCTACCCTCCGCTGCATCGCCTCCGACGTAACTTCCGCCGGCGCTGTGCGCAGCGACCAGCCGGGACAGGGCCGCATGCCGCCGCCATCGCTGCCGCCGCCACGCCCGTCGTCATCGTCGCTGTTGACAGCAGCCTCGCTGCCGTCAGAACCTCCGCCATCTCCATCGTCTGCACTATCGCTGTGGCCGTCACTGTCGATGCCTTCAAACTCCTGAATCGCATCGAAGGCGGGGTGCAGCCCAACCGTGGCGTGGCGACGGTGAGACGGTGACAGCGGCTGGAGCGCCGTTACAGCTCCCGGCTGTGGGACATCAGCGTGGCTCTGCTCTAAGGGGCCGCCCTCGGGCAAGGCCGGCAGGGCCCTGGGACCAAGCCCGAGGGTCGCAACTGCGGGTTGCTCAGCGGCGGCTGCAGCCGCTGCGGCGGCGGCGGCGGTGTAAGGATGGAACGGGGAGGACTGCTGCTGCTGCTGCGACTGCGAGGGAAGCGCATACGATGGCGGCGGCAGCGGTGGCTGCATGCGGGCAGCGCTGTGGCTGCGGTGGGCGCGGGGCGAGGCAAGGGGCTGCTTTGCGTGCTGCTGCTGGGCTCGGGGCGATGGGGGCGGTGGTGCACCAGGTAGAACTGGTGGGGACGGCTGGGGTGGGTGGCTTAGCTGGACGCCCAAGCGAGCAAGAGTGGAGGACCTTGGGGGGGAGGCCAAGGACGCCGCAGCCGCGTGTGACGCCACAGCGTCCGCTCCTGATGGGGCTGGGAGCGACGCGCCAGCAGGCAACTGGTGGTCCGCGCCGCTGGAGTTGCTGTGCAGGGTGGAGGACCACGACAGGGTGGACACCAGGGAGCTCATCTGGGAGTCCATGCGGTGGAGACTGATCTGCTGCTGCAGCAGGGCGCCTCCGCCGCCGGGGGCCAACCCCAGCGCCGCCACCGTTGAGAAGGCTGCCTCGGGACCCGGCCGGGCGGGCGTTCCCGGCAGCGCGGGCCCCATGCCGGGGGCACCCGGGATGCCTGAGCTGCTGAGCGTGACCGTCTCCGATGTGTGGACAGAGGTGGAGGTGTGGTGATGCGGTCCGGTGCGGGCGTGGGGGACGCAGGGAGAGTAGGAGGGTTGTGCGGGTGCGGGGGTAACTGGCGCGGGGCGGGTGGCCGCGGTCTTGGACGGTGGCGTCATGGGGCCCAGACTGGATGGCAGCGGCTGGCTAGATCCCGGGGAGGCGGACCCGCCGGTAGCGGCGGCGCCCGAGGCTGTGCCGGGCCCTGCGTTCGTGGCCAGGGAGGAGGCTGTGCGGTACAGGCTACTGGCCTCCTCATCGTCCTCCGCCACGGTGGGGCAGGTGGCAAAGCTGTAGGGGAGCGGCGAAGGCAGGGGCATGTGGCCGGACGAAGGCCGGGGCGTGCCATGGGGCGCTGGCAGGCCCATGCCGCCTCCGTACTGGGGCAGCAGCAGCGGCGCGCGGTGCCCAGGGCTGGGACTGCCAAACCCGAACGGGCTACCGCCACTGCCAATTCCGCCGTTGCTGCCCCTGCTACCACCATGCCCGCTGCTATCGTTGCCGCTGGCCCCCGACGGCTCCAGGACAATGCCCATGCCCGCCGCCTCGGCCGACGTCGGCTCCAGCGGCAGGCCCTGTTGCATGCCGCTGCTGCACGGCTGCCGCCGCACCGGCGGCAGCTGCGCTGACACAGATCCCCGTACGCGCATGCCGTACTGCATGCCTGCCCTCCCACCCGTCGTGTATCCAAGCCTGCCGCTGGCTGCCGCCGACCCAGACCCTGGCCTGCCGCTCCCTCCTGAGCCGTCATCAATTCCCATAAACATCCCTCCTGCCATGGCTTCTCGTGCGCAGGCGTCCCCCGCCGACCCTGCCACCTCGGCACTGAACGCCGCGCGGCTGCTGCCCCACGTCATCGGCCGCATGCCGCTGAAGCCACGTGGCGCGGGCGACGGCGGCGGTCGCGACCGCCGGTCCGCCGTCGCCTTGAGCCCCGCCGCCGCCGCCATCGTGCCGTACTTCTGGCGGAAGCTCTTCTTACTCAGAGGGTCCGCGGAGGAGTGGGCGCCGCTGTCAGCACTGCCGCTGCCAGCTGCACCTCCGGCAACGCCAGGGTCGTGCTGAAGGCCGTGAAGGGAAGCGGTGTTGCTTGGGCCGGCAGCGTCAGGCGGACCGTTTGGAGGTGCTTGGTCAGGATGTGCGGCTGTAACTGTTGCAGAAGGGCTGACGGTGTGTTGGACACCCTGGCCGCCTGCCGGTCCGGCTGGTGCGCCGGACACAGGCTGCGGCCGAGCAGGGGCGCTGACCTCGCGGCTGCTGCCGCCAGAGGCAGCAGCCAGGGCGGGGCTCACGCCGGGCGGGGGCGCCTCGGAGCCGGTAGAGGGAAGGGCGGTGCCGCGGCGGGCCAGAGCTGCGGATGGCGTGAGACGAGACGGCAGGTGCAGCTGCTGCTCCTGCTCCTGCTCTGGCAGGGGCTGCTGCTGCGACTGCTGCTCGGCACCGGGAGCATTGGCCTCGCTGCTCTGCACGCGGAGGTAGCTGTTGCTGACACCGTACGGTGAGAACGGGGACACGGGGTGGGTCTCCACAGGGGACGAGTCCCGTCCGGGGTCGCGCCGCTGAAGCTGTAGGGAGGCACGCCGGTTGCTGGACCACTGGGGTACGATCTTGTGCGGTAGAGGGAAGGACGCGATGCAGCCCCTGCTCTCGGTGCTACGCCGCGTGCCAACGAACACGCCTGGGAGTATCCCGCACGAGGGCGCACTCCCCCTAGATCCAGCTGTGTCGGCGGTTCCCGTGGTGCCCGTCCCTGTGCCCGTGCCCGTTCCTGTTCCCGTGCCTGTGCCAATGCGAGTCATGGCTGTAGAGCTCTGTCCGGCGGGTAGCATCGCAGCAAAGGAGACGGTTGCAGTGGACTGCGATGCGTTGCTCCCGCTCCCGCGCCGTTGGGACGGCTGCAGTTGCAGCGGGTAGTTCTGCTGCTGCACTGGCTGCTGGTTATGTCGCGCATGTTGCTGTTGCTGCTGCTGCGCAAACACCGCGGCGCGTTGCTGCTTGCTGCCGCGCGGCTCGAGGGTGCTGCTGCTTCCGCTGACCATATCCAATAGGCTGAAGTAGTTGTGTAAATTGCTAGAAGAGGCTGCGGATGACGCACCGGGCGGCAGAGGCAGCAGCGCAATAGAATCGACCCGCGGGCCTGCAAGCTGCGGCACGGCTGCATTTACGAAGTGCTCCAGTTGGTGCTGCCCGTACCCTCGATGTTGCCGATGTTCTTGATATAGCTCATTTGCTGTTGCTGCGCTCCTACTTGTCGCCAATCCGAGTGAGGGCTCGTTGGCGGTCACCGGGCTGGGGCCAGGCGGGCCCTGGACGTTGCTGCCTGCGCGAGGGCCCCTGCCATGGCTGCTGCCGCACAGCACGACAGAGCCTTGATCTCCTTCATCGAACCCGGTGCTACTTAGCGCAGCAAAAGGCGAGGTGCTGCGGCCGGCGTGCTCCCGCGGCTGCTGGGACTGAGCGGCCGCGCTCTGTCCCACTGTTTGCACAGCTTGCTGCTCAAAGGATGGTGCTTTTTGCTCTTGCTGGGCTCCCGGATGGCTCCGTGAAGCTTCGTCGCGCGAGGGACCAAGCGCGCTGGAGGTAATGGCGCTCCCGCCACGTACAGTAGATCCCCGCTGCTCTGCTGCTGCTGCTGCAGCTGCTGCTGCTGCTGCAGCTGCTGCTGCTGGCTCTGGAACAACATGGGCAGCAGGGGCAGCCGGATCGCTGCCGGGCTCCGCGGCAGTGGGGCTTTGGGAGTCGGTGGGAGCGGGGCCTCGGCAACAACGTGATACCACCGCGCCCATTTCCGCTTGGGAAATGAGCAAAGGACGGGCTAGTACGTATAGTAGTATTCTCGATACAAAGCATGTCAGAAAGGAGGGCTGTGAGGCCAAAGTGCCGGGAGCATGCAGTGCCTTTCCCGATGACTGGCCCATGGGACACAGGAACGGACCCAACGAGACTGTTGCACCCTGAGGACAACGACCCACACCGACTGAAGGCAGTAAATCTGATAATGCGTGTACTTGGATCGCAACCAATCCCGTGCGGGGAACACCAAAAGAACGTGTCTGACGCTTGAGTCAGAGGTAAACTCCCGCCCCACCCTTCCCAGTGTGTGCGTCCAGGAAGGCAGCTTTCCTGTTGGGCGGATAAAGTAATCGTACTAGCTGTCATACATTCACTCGAATCGCCACACCAAACCTCCAAAGGTGAGTATCGAGAGCGTCGTGCCCCTCCCTGCCTCTCCTCTTCCGGGGCAGGCATCGCACAGGCGCGGCTTTCCGTGGGATGTCACAATGAGCGACGAGGTCCGCTCCTCCGACCCTTATCCACGTGCCACGGACGCTGTCCATGTCTAACAGCCGAAAGCTCTGGGCGTTCAGCGATGGCCCGGCGACGTACCTGGACGCAGGGGACCTGCCGGGAAGTGCCAAGTTGGAGGGTGTGCGTCGGCAGAGGCTGTCACCGCTGGTGTTGCAGCTCCAAGGCGGCTGTCCACTTTGCAATGCAGCCACGCCAGCAAACAACCAAGCACAGCCCTTGCGATCAGGGTAGAGGACGAGAGTCTACCCTATGCGGCTGCAAGCGGCCCTTCATCAGCTGTGCCACGTGCCAAGCGCATACCCAACCTCTGTCAGGCAGCAAAAGTCAGTCGCTATGCCAGAGCCCTTGAGAGCATGTTGATAATCAATCTCTATGTTCGGTCCTAAGTGCCGCTGCAAATTTTGAGGGACTGATGGAACTTTGCATGTTGTCAACCTGGTTCTCGGGCAGTCACCCATTTTATGCTATGAATTATAATGTGACGAGGACTGTAAATGTTCAAGTGCAGGGCAGCGTTTCTTTCGTACTTTGGGCGAGATGGGTGCCTTTTGACAGCCAGGCCTGCCAATATCTTTATAACAGCAATCTCACAAATGGCTGTGTTTTTAACGGTACAGCGCTTTCATGGCGTCTACTTTACAACAACAAGCTCCTAGTTTGTCGTTTGCACGGAAGCGGGTCCACCCGCTACCCCCTGTGAAAGCAGGCATCATGGTTGATACTTGGATGGACGGCGTTCACAAAGTTAACAACAAGCTGGAGCCGCTGGAGGAACACATCGATGGCCAGCGTCCTGCCTCAGCTAACAGTGCCATGCAGCAGGCAACTCAGCAGCATGAGAACACAACATCTAGACCGTTTGGGAGCTCACAGGCGAAAGCTGAGCAGCCCAGCACCAGCTACGACCCCGCGGACCGGGCTACCCTCCTGCACAAGTTCGCTGTTAGGCCAACGCGCTCTCGGAGGCTGCAAGGCCTCGCAGACGTGCTCCTAATGGCCGTTGCGCTTCTGCCAACTGCTATAATGCGCATCGTCCGGTCCGGCATGGGCCTGCTGGGCATCACCGAACATCGCTGGCGAGGCATTTCCATGCACGTACCCCTGACGTCCAACGACCGACAGCAGCTGTTGCATCTCGCCAACAACCTTGAGGCCGGGCGTATGGGTCGCATGCCGGAGGCGCCCGACCGAGGGCCGGTGGCGCCCTGGCAGCAGCTGCTCCTTGACACGCACGTCATCCTCGCCGCGGCCTCCTCCACCGCCTCCGCCTTCGGCCTTCCCTACGAAGGCATACCCGAAGCCGCCCTCCAATGCAAGCTCGCCTCCTACCTCCGCACCGTCGCCTCCGGCTCCACGGTCTGCACGCAGGACTGCTTCAAGGCCATGCGCAAGCACGGTCGCAAGACCATGACCTCCCTCTGTTCCGCGGCCCCCAGCATGCCCGCCCCCGCCCCCTCCGCCCTCTCCCATTCCCCCTCCACCGCGCGCATGATGCGGAGGCCCTCCCCCAAGAAGGTGGCCAAGGCCTACATGGCCGCCTGTCTCATGCAGCAGTCCCGCGTGCACGCCCAGACCCTCATTCAGCTGGTGGCACAGCTGTCGGGGGGGCAAGGGGACCTGGTGGAGACCGTGTCCCTCATCAGCCTGGCACCCGGGGCCGAGTACCTGCGCCTGCTGGGCGACAGGTACGCGGAGCAGGTGGAGGCCATGACAGAGTTCAACCGGCTGCGCCCCTCAGACGCCAAGAAGGAGCCAGAGGTGCAGGGTATGGCCATCAATGCGCGGGTGCACGAGGTGGGGGTGGTGCGGCGGCCGCCGGAGGCCTGGCAGGCCGGGTCCGGGACAGGCGGCGGCGAGGCGGTGGTGTTTCCCGGGCAGAACGGTGCGGTTGGCGAGGGGCTGTACGACGGCGGGTTGAACAGGCCCAGCGGGACAGGGGCGGAGGACCTGCCCGTGCCGGTGCGGATCAGCGGGGGTGGGGCGGCTGCGGGTGCTGGGCAACGCCCCAGCGGCACTGGCGGGACGCTGTTTGCACCGCGGACAAGCATGGCGGGGCGCGGCGACCGGGTCAGCAGGCCTGGGGACGCGGGGGCGCAGGCGGCGGAGGGTGCTGGTGGTGGCCCCCATGCGGCCAGCGGGGCTCACAGCGTGGACAAGCTGGAGCAGCTGCCGGACGCAGACGCAGGGGCGGGTGCGGGTGCGGAGTCCGAGGGAGAGGGCGATGACGGCGAGGGCTCGCGGCTGCTCAAGGTGGGTGGTGGATGCGGCGTGTAGCTGGGCGGACAGTCAACTTTGCAAAGCGCGGCCAGCGTCTGACCGTGCGAGTGAAACAATAATTGAGGCGTAAAGTGGAGGGTCGGTGGGGATGGGGCTGATGTGGGTCAGGCTTGACCAGCAAGTTAGGGCATTTCCAGTACGGGATGCAGGTGAATGGCTTGGAGCCCCACGGCGCAGGGTGGGCGCTTAGAACGAGAGAGGCTTGCGCCTTGAAACTTGTTCGGTCTTCAGATGACGCTTGCCATGGCCACTATGGTCTAGCCCTCCGTACCCGTACAGAATTACCATGCGCGACGCGCCCTTACTACTCCTTTCCTCTGTTTGTACCCACAGCCCCTCAAGGGCCGAGGCGGCAAGGCCGCCACCAGCAGCCAGCCCGACCTGCCCTCGCTGCTGGACCGGCCCGCAACGCCTCCTCTCGAGCCCTCCCCACCGCGCAACTCCCTCGGCGCCGCGCCCCACAGCCCCACCTCCCCCACCTCCGACACCCCACTCCCTGTCCCCACCTCCCTTCCCACCGGCGCCTTCAAGCCACACCTACCCCCTGCCGCCTCGCACTCGCGCTCCGCCTCCACCTCCGCCCTGCCTAGCCTGCTCACCACCTCCGCCTACCCCGTGTCCGCCATGGAGGCCTTCGAGCCGCTGTACGGCGTGCCCCGCTCGGGCGCGTTCGCCGTACACGGGCGCGAGCCACGTGGCGTGGGGCTGTCCCGGCTGCTGACCGCCTACGCGTCGTGCCACGCGCTGGCCATGCCGGAGCAGCGGGCGCTGCTGGGGGCGCTGGGCTACAGCACGGTGGAGCAGCTGAGGGAGGAGGTGGAGCTGCGCAAGGCGCTGTGCGTCGCACAGGTGGGTTTGGTGTGGGTGCGTGGCATGGCTGCTGTGGTAGCTGGGCAGCGGCAGTGGTAGGTCGAGTGTTTGAGGTTGGGAGATCCCCTGATGAAGCCGTGGCGACTGCCGCTTGCTTTGAACACAACCCAGATGGGCATACCTCTTGCTTTGGACACAACCCAGATGGGCACATCGCTTACTTTGCACACGACCCAGATGAGATGTCGTACCGGCACGGTCCCTGTAGGCATGACGCCTAAGCGCGCGCTTGCGCCCCGAACATTACATCGCTCCTTACTTCTTAAGCCCTGCCGACGCCCTACCCGTACACAGGCGCTGCCGGTGGTGGTCGCGTCGCTGCGGCTCATGTGCCGCAGCCCGGCCTGCGTGGCCGCCGCGTGGCGGTCCGGCTCGTTCTGCCACGTGCAGCAGTCGCTGCTGTCCGACGCGCACCGCCACGAGCGGGCCTACCTGGAGGACACCAAGGGCGCGCTGGACGTGCTGGCGGAGCGCCTGGCCATACGCTTCGTGGAGGGCAGCGAGAAGGTAAGGGGCGGGGCATGTCGCAGTTTGGGTTCATGAACCAGAGTGGCACAGGTTCTAATTTGGAAAGGGCTGGCGCTCCGCGTCCAAGGAAGCGTTCAAGTGCAGGGGGTTTTCGGGCAGAGGGAAAGGGCTACGTTGGTGAACCTGTCGAAGAAGATGTGCACTATGAGAGGGGAAGCTGACGGCGCCCCATGCCTCTCCTTGTTCTTTGGCCCACCCACTTCCAGGTGCTCCCGCTGCAAATCAGCGGCGGCACCATCACCGTGTCCCTGCCCGCCGCCTGCCTGGCCGAGTCCGCGCTGGCGGCCGCCGGCTGCAGCCGCGCCGCCTTCTGCGGTCAGCGCTACGGGCTGACGGCGCTGCTGTTCAACCAGGGCATCAACAGCCTGCAGAGCCTGGGCTTCCTGCTGTGGGGAGGGGCCGAGCTGCTGCAGGACACCATCAACAGGTGCGGGTGGAAGGAGCAAGCGGTCCGGAGGGGTTCCTTGCCTGGTCCATTACCGTACTATGACCTGCATGCAGGGCCAGGTGCTGGGGAGCCGAATGGCGGCTGCAGAACCGACTGTCGTTAGTGAAAAGGTCTGCATCCAGCCTTTCTTATGCGTCGCCCTTCTAGCAAACCGACCGCCCTACCCTTCCGAAACGCTCATCGTGCAGGCACAGCCTTGAGCGGCTGAACGAGTACGCTCAGCGCTCCGGGCGCGGCTCGGGTCTGGCCCTCCAGGCGCTCAACGCGCACTACAGCCCGCAGGGCAGCCGGCCGCCCAAGGATACGGCCATGTTCGGGCTGGTGAGTCGATGGGCAGGAAGGTTGGGGCGCAGTGCAGAGCGGAACAGTGTGCAGCTCAGACTAGGGGAAGGCAGGTACCGGTTGAAGCAGTTTTCGCACCCTCTGTAGTATGCAGGGCCCGGTGACGCGGTTGGTCGGGTTGTGGCTCGTACAAGAAGTGTTACATGCGTGGGATTCCAGGGGGCATTGCGTGGACAAGTCCAAGGCCAGGGTTTGCAGCAGAGCATTCACAGCTAGCCAGGCCCCTACTTGTGGCTTGTAGGACCCGGGGGACGGCCCATGGCAACACCAGCCTACCACACGTCACTCTTTTTCGTCTGCTCCCACAACCGCGTCGTTATTTTAGCACTCTTGACCCCAACGCCTCCCTTCACCATTACCTGTCCCACCGACCCATACGCTCAGGTCCGCCGAGCCTGCAGTGAGGTGGGCGCCGGCCGGGCCGTCAACTGCAAGAGCGGCAAGGACCGCACGGCGCTGGAGCTGGCCAAGGCCTTCGCGGAGGAGGTGCTCGCGGCGGGGCTGCTGCCGCACGCCTCCCGGGCCTGGCTGGAGGCGCAGTTCCTTCGCGGCCTGTCGTACAGCACCACCAGCCAGAACCACGGGCAGCCGCCCGCCTACGCGTTCAACGAGATGGAGATCCTGACGCTGCCGGCGGGCTGGCGGCCGGACTGGAGGCTGTGCGGCAAGGTGTCGACCTGATGTGGAGGAGGAGGAGGAGCACGAGGATGGGGAGGGGGGGAAGGGGGCGTATGGCTGGGGAGGGGTGGTGCGGGTCAGGGCGTCATGAAGCAGTTATGCTGTGTGTGGTTTTGTATCTTCGAGCAACAAGCGTTGCGTTTCCGTGAACCCGGTGCTGTGCCCTTCGGCGGCTCGTTATCTTTATCTGGTCATTCTTTCTTTCTGGGTACTGCAAAAGCCACCTGTGATCTAGTGCATGCAGCCTAGCCCTGGCCCCTGGGCCTGGCTTGCTTTACGACGCTGTTCCTATGACGCACTGGGGCTATGGGTGACAGGCGTGAATGTCTATTTGTGCGCTCTTGCACACGTGTACTCTTTATAACGTGGGGAGGTTACAGGGGTGGTAATATCACCAAGATGGCACGGGTAGGAGTCTGTGATTACCGTATCGTTGCGGCCTTGGCCAACTGTGAACGAAGGGGGCAGCGTACGCCCCTTTGGGTGCGGACTGGCTGGCGTCCGCGCATACTCGTCTGTGTCACCGAAGACCGTGGCACGTGACATACATACTGCGAATAGCCGGCAAGGTGTGGGTACTTGGAGGGTACTCAAACCGTCATGCGGACGTGGAGCACGTGTTTGCCGATACTGAATTTGCGCTAATATATAGCACAGGTGGCTCGCCTTTGCGTCCTTTGCTGTCAGCGCTTTTGGAATCCAGCTCCCCATTGCCTTGCGCCACCCCGCCACGTGCAATCCTTGGACAAGCGAGCTATACACCGTCTCCGATTGGGCCTGTACTCAGGGGACCAACTGCAACAAGAACTCAACATGCACTGTATAGTTCAATAGTTCAATGTTAAAGCCTGCCCGCTTCCGTGCATACGGTAGGCAGTGTGTGGAACAGGACTGCCAGGGCACCAGTTCGTACAGGTAATCTTGGAACATTGGATGGGCACAGAGCCAAAACAAGCACGTATGATATCTTGTACGGCATGCAAAATGCAGAACCTTCTGCAGGCCCTGACCCGGAAGGAAGTCCAACCTGCTCAAGGCTCCTATCTTCCTGGGGAAAACCTCATATTTTTCGTTTGGGTAACTTTGACCGCCTTGACCAGGCCCTTATTTCATTCACCTGATGGTGTAAGTGTGTGCAATGTGCTGCTCTCATTGTGCTGCACCTACTGGTGCATCTCCCGTCCCCAAACGCCCTCCCCATCGTAAGATGAGCCCAGCCACCTAGGGATGTTTTTCGAAAAAATGAAATAAGATAGGAGCCTGCTTCAAGGCAGAACGTGGACCGTGGCAGACCTCTATGATACCGGCACAGTTGCGGCACAGCGTCAGTTGCACTGATGTCCATGCAGGTTGCACCTACATCCCACTCGCGTAGGAGTCCAACTGTCCAAGCCTGCGAACGGTGGCAAGCTGCGCTGCTCTGGCCTGCCCCTCTCAGGGGCTCCCCTGGCCTTTGCCCTTGCCCCTCCGCTGGCTCCCGAGCTGCTCCCCGTTGGCCTGGTTCTACTGAGAAACCCGCCTCAGCCCGTCGTGTATTGGTGGAACAGGGCAACACTAAGCGGGGAGTCACGGCCGCGTGTAACAGCCATGTCTGCAAAGTGCTGCTGCACTCCTTACCAGTTGCGGGGCCACAACCCCCACTCCATATGCATCATGTCGGTGTACCAAGAGATACCAGACGGGTACCAGACCGTGGGTAGCAGTGCATGGGCGTGGCCACAGGCTGCATTAGCGATCTAGGACCAGCCTGACAACCTGGCTGTCCTTGCAAGGCACCTTGCATGAGCTTTGGGCGTCAAGGGTCATCAGGTTTGAAGCGGGGCGCCCTGGATGCAGCTGTGACCGAGCAGGAGCAGAAGGCAACTCGGCACAGCACGGCGTCGCCTGTGCCATGCAGGGGTGCCATGCGACACGGCACGATGGACGCGTAGGCCTCACGCACGCACATGCTTTCTATACAACGGCTAATAAGGCTTCCTCCTTATACTTTGCCATAGTAAGGAAAAGTTGCGCCGTGCCCTTCAGTCTTTGAATTCCGGTCATCGAAGTTGGTGCAGGACTCTTCTGCTTCCACAACGACCAACCAGACCCTAGACAACATGCGACTATAAAAGGGCTTGTATGTGGTATTGCTAGAATGGATGCCTTTCACGCGGTTGCGTACACAAATGGCGCTGTTGGCTGACGCAAGGGTAGCGATGATAGTCTAGCATGTTAACAACACAACCGAATTATGACGGAGCCGAGCGATTACACTGCTACGGAGAACACAAGCGGCCCACGGGCGGGTCTGCATGGACCCGGAATAGCCGTGAATGGACCGAAGAGCGTCTGGCTTGAGGCGTTCAGTGATCCTGTCGCTGGAGTATCAGCGTACACACCGTGTGTGCATGTCTGCAACCTCTTTGGGGACGGCGAAAACCGTCTAGTGATAGCCGACGAGGACCGGAAGTTGAAGGTGGGCACCCTGCATGCCGACGTGCGACACGAACCTTGCACAGGGCCGTGCCAGTCAACCATGCCTCCGTATCCAGAATAAGATAAATGTCACCTGTACACCTGCGCTGTCCATCAAGTGAGTTGCTGCTGGTGGAGCTGCCAAGCGTGTTCCACACCCACGGCCCACTACTGCACCCTGCGGCGCTCGGCACTCCTGCACGGCCACGCCGCCCATGCACAAGCCGCGGCCTGACACCGTGGCATTGTTTGTTCTGCAGCAGTGTCGCACAAGCCTTCACTCCTGTCCGTGCACTACCGGTCCCACGGTACTGAAACCGCGCTGCACCTCCCTTCATATACACAGTTCCACCTGGCATGCTGCTGCCGCCGTGCCTCCATTTGGGTATTGCTCAGCCTCCCCTTACTGGCAACCCCTTCCTTTACTCCAGGCTTCCCCTGCCTTGCCGCCTGTGCCTCTGCCTCTGCCCCTCGCTTTTGCCCCAGATCTGGAAGGGCACCCAAAAGGCCAGCGAGCACCCCCTGCTGGACACGCCCGTGGCCATATGCTCCTACATCAGCGAGAACGCGGCACCGCGGCTGCCAGCGCTGGCGGTGGCGGCAGGTGGGGCTTTGTGTAGGGGCATGGGAGTAGGGGCATGACAGTTGGGGCCTGAAGCTTTGGGTGAGTGGCTGGGTTGCACGTGGGCTCGGGACGACAGTGTCATGCGGCGTCACGGTTGCCGGTCGCTGGTGGCGGCGGCAGGTGGTTGGGACCAGACAGGGGCGAAAAACACGAGCCTGGAGCTCAGGGGAGGGACTGGGGGTAATGGGACCCTAGCGCTGGTCTACTGGCTACAAGTGTTGTTGGTGACGGCGGGGTCGAGCGGGGCCGATTTAGATGTGGCGTACTGCGGGGTGTACGGCGGGGAAGTATGGCCGGCACAGTTAGCTGCTCGTCGTGGCCGGTAGCGAGGTGGGCCACACGTTACCGGTCAATGCAAGGCAGGCAGGCAGCCGGGGTCCCATGGCCGGTCCGCCGATAGCGCTATGTCCAGGTGGACTGTGCGGACGGCCAACCGTACGTGGGTGAGCCATGCGCCTATGGCATGCTTTGGCAACCATGAGGGGCGGGAGGCATGTGTACTACGCTGGCAGGTGTCGGCCCTGCTTGCCGTTGTAGGACATAGCACCAGCACAGCTGGGTCGGGCTGGGCAGCAAGGCGCCCTTGAGGGCGGGGCCCGAGCAGGAGCATGCGCCACGGCGTTATCCAGTTTGGGCATCGCATGCTGGCACAGGATGGTACGGAAGTTGCCAGTAGTAAGGGGGCTGTTACAGGTGGCACTGCTGGCATTGGCGCAGCAACCTGGGGGATGCCTGGGGACTGGCGTGCCTCACACGGCCCAGGTAGGCGCACCGCACGGTGACGCGTGCACCACCCGTCTGCCCGTCATCTATGGCACGCAGGCTCGCACATCTACATCTACCGCAACCTGCGGCCCTACTACAAGTTCGTGCTGCCGCCAGAAAACGTAAACACGGAGGAGCAGGACATATGGTGCGTTGGTGACAGGCGGGTGTAGGGGGGTTGCGGGGGAGGGCATACCTTGAGTATGTGATGCCAGGTACCATGCGACGGTTGGGGAACGAGTATGCGGTGGGACAGGGGATGGGACGGGACAGGGCAGCCGTCGGTGTGCCGTCGGTGTGCAGGGCTGGCGTGGCATGACGTACCGAATGGCTTACGGCCGCTGCGGACAGTCCGCTGGGATGTTACACTAGTGGGCGGTAGTAGCATTACAGAGCTTTTTCAACGGTGGATGTGGCGGGTGGATATAGGTGGGTCGGGATGTCGAACATAAAGAGCAGGGCGCCTTGCCGGGGGAAGGGCCGGAGGGCGCCTCATGCAAGGGGGTCTGCCGGCAGCCATATGTAATTCTCACAGGGTAAGCCGTTGCGGCCCAGGGCGCACCGCAGCCATGCGTCATGCCTTTTACGCGTGGACTGTGACCTCGTCCTACACTACCGCGTCGTGCATCGGCCAGTGCGGCCCTGCCCTGCCCCCCTTGCCGGTACAGGTATGCTGATGTATGTACGTAGACTGGCAGATGTATGCCGGCATATGTAGGCTGGCAAAGGCATGCTGATGTGTGCATCCCGCAGGCAGAAGGTGATGGAGGGCGACATCGTCATTGGGGACGCGGTGGCGGAGCTCACGCGGTTGCAGGTGAGGAGGCGGACCACACGTGAAGATAGGAGAGACTCTGTTTGGAAGAGATGGGTAACTTTTAGGCGGAGGTGGATCAGCCGTCATGAGAGGTGGAATGACGTTAGGAGACAAAGGGGAGCGGTTGTATCAGCGGTACGAGGAGGGGTCGTGCACGGGTCGTGCAAGGTGCAAGGCATCAGCACACTGGGTGGCCACGTAGGGGGCGGGGTGAGGGGTCCAGGGTCAAGAGGAATGGGATGCAGACTCAGGTGGCGACTCAGGTGGAAGGAGGCGAGCTGTGGGGTGTCGATCATGGGCACGCGCTGTGGCGGGACTCATGCAACAAGGTCCGTGCCTTAATTGTCATGCCATTGTAGCTTACTGCCCGCAGGGTCCCGTGTTGCCTTCCGCACCTCGCCACTCCTGTCCCTACCGCGCGTACGGTGATGAGTTGGGGCGCCTGTTTACCGTAGCCACAGAGTGAGCGGTCACTTTTCCCGCTCGCAACATCCTCCCCACCCCCTCCTCCCCGCCCCCTCCTCCTGCCCTAGGACGCGGGCGTGGTGCTGCAGACCCGCTCGCTGCAGCTGATGAACATCGGCGACCCTGACGCCAAGATGTCGTTCGTGGAGCACTGGCAGGGGCAGCCGCTGGTGGCCACCACCGTCATCACCTGCATGGACACGGTCAAGCAGGCCATAGACGAGGTGGGATGCAGACGCCGGGGCGGCGTTTGTGGGAGACGGATAACGGTCAAGCTCCAACGGCGAAGGTTGAGCCCCCTGATCCCCACACTAAACATGCAAACACACTTCCCTCCAGCTCTCCATACAAGATGCCTTGAGGTTTTCTTCTGTTCATTTGGCACTCGTCCTGCACCCGGTCTTACCTTGCCCTACCTCCTTCTGTTTCGGCCCCAGCCCGACGCCGTGAGCTGCCTGGTGGTGGGCACGGAGTCGGGGCGCGTGCTCATTCTCAACGCCGCTGGGACGGCCATCGTCAAGAACATATGGGTCGGCATCACGCCCGCCATGATCGCCGTGCAGGTGTGCACGTTTTATACGTGTGCTCGCGCGTGCGTGTGTGTTGAGCTAGTGAATTGTAAGTATGCCTGTTGGAGGGTAGGTGTATATGTGAGCGCCACGGCCGCCGGTGCCACAAATATGTCAGCACGTTGCCTGAGTACCATTGCCTTAGATACTTCCGGCGCATGCTGCGGAAGCCGCAGTACAAGGTCGAGCATCACTGCAACATGATGCAGTGTGGCGTTTACTTGGACTTACTGGGCGTATGACTGACTGTGATCACCCTGACCACCGCTCCCATCCACCATGTGTTGACTTTCCCTACCCAGGGCGAGCTTGATGTGGGCTACCGCATTACGGTGGCGGGCAGGGACGGCAAGCTGTACCACATCCGCAACGGGGAGCTCACGCAGACCATCATTCAGCTGGAGGCGCAGCCCGTGGGGCTGGTGGGTGCATGGGCGCGCATGTATTGCAGAGTGTGTATCGGAACTCAGCGAAGGCCAGCCGTGCCGCATGACAGGTCTTCGCATTAGGTGCTCAGCCCATAGTGGGTTATCTGCTATGGGGTGTGGGAGGGTTCACCCGTGGGAGGGAACCCGTATTGCGCAATCCAACGAATTCCCCTCCCCGTGCCTGGCACGCATTGCTTCACCCTTACCCTTGCCTACCCTTTCCTTCCTATTCTTCCTCGCCCCCAGGTCCGCCTGGCCAAGCACGTGGCGGTGGGCTGCATGAACGACGTGGTGCACGCCTACCAGCCCACGGGGCACAAGTCCTGGTCGCTGTACCTGCCGGCGCACATCCTGGCCATGCAGCGCATGGAGGTGGTGGGCCAGCGCATGACCAAGGCGCTCATAGTGGCGCTGGCAAACGGTGGGTGTGGTGGCGTACCGGTGTTTTTGGTAGGCTCAGCGTGGCATAGTTGCACTCCGTACAGATGGGCATGCACGGCGCCTTGCGTGTCGTGACCAAGGCGCTGATAGTCACGCTCGCAAATGGGGTGGGGCTTTGGGGCAGGGGCAGGTAGGGGGTGGCCAGGGCACGGCGGGACGGGTAAGAGGGAGGTGCGTGCAAGGTGCAAGTAAGCTGTCGCCTGCGCGCACCCATCGCTGTGGGGCCGCGCGGTGGAAGCCTGATTGGTGGAATGAACCAGCTTATCGATGGTCTCAGGTACATGCCGTGGGGGGAGCGGGACCAGCGCATGGCGCTGGGCGCTGGGCGTCTGTTCAGCGCACAGGGGCCACCCGTAAGGCTCACGCCAAGCACTAAGTACGGTATGCGCAAGATGTGAGCTTTGGGCACCGGAGACGTGCTGGCACGGGCTGTTTGCAGGCGAGGTGCGCGTGTACAACGAGAAGCTGCTGGTGTCCGTGCACGTGGTGCCCAACCCCGTGACGGCGCTGTGCTTCGGGCGCTACGGCCGCGAGGACAACACGCTCATCTCCCTCACCAAGAGCGGCATGCTGGACATCAAGGTAGAGGGGGGAAGGTGGAGGTGCAGTCATTGTACAGCGAACCCTGGCTGGGATGCAGAAGCTCCCAACGAGCCCTAGGTTATCGTGCTGGGCACTGTCGTGCAGTTTACCTCACTCGGATGTGAACTCCTGCCTTCCTGTTGTATCTGCTACCGTCGGGAAACGGCGGCACATCTCCCTTCGACCAAGTCGTGCCCCCACACCCATTTTCGGTCCTGCTGTAGATGCTACCCCGCACAGCCAACCTGGAGTCGGGCGCCGTGGGTGGTGGGCCGCCTCCCGAGCAGGTAACGTGCATTGTCTTCCAGTCGAGCCCGTGGGTTAGGTTTGCCCACTTGTGCAAGGCATGTGCTGTCCATCGTAAGCGCACTCCAGTCTTGCTGCGCACAGCCAAGCTTTGCCGGGCCAGCGTGGAACAGCATGCAGTGTCTTCGCATTGGCCTGCCAATCCTAAGGAGCCCAAGAAAGGGAAGATGCTAATATCACTTCGTCGTTACCCTTTGGCGTGCCTACCGCGACCCGTCCGCTCGTCTGTCACTCGTTCCCGCTTCGCCCCTTTTGCCATCATCACAATTTGTCACACAGGAGATCCCGCTGGCTGTGCCCAAGAAGACGCGGCTATACGTGGAGCAGACGCAGCGGGAGCGGGAGCAGGTGCGGTTGGGGCAGGGCTGGCCACCTGGCCCTGTGTGGGCAGCGGCGCAGGCCAGAGTTGCGGCGGTGGCTATCCATAAAGGCAGCGTCAGAAGCGGGACCAAGCACCGGTTCCCTCTTGTGACATCAATCATTTCGGCTTTGCGAACAAGCGCTTTCCTTCCATGCGCTTGTACTTGCTTTGCATGTTTGCAACGCGTCCCTCCCCCCATCCCTCCCCTGCCCTCCTCCAGGCGGCCGACATGCACCGCACCTTCCAGCGCGACCTGGCCAAGCTGCGCCTCACCACCGCGCGCGCCTACGTCAAGGTGCTCACGGACGGACAGGTGCGAAAACCGGACCGTGGCCGTGCGTCGCACACCTGTCACCCGTTGAGCTAGCGAGGCACGACAGGCATTTGAGGCCAGCACACTGCTCCTAACTTGCGGGGTACAGCCAACCGGATGCTTCATGTCAAACTCACGCATACTTGCTTATTCGCATAATTGCATGTCCCGCAGCCCGCCGCCCCACCCCCTCACGCAACCCTCACTCCCCCCAACCCATGTTCCGCCCGGCAGGGCGCCGCCGCCTTCACCACCAGCACCAACCTGAGCCTGAGCCTGGCGGTGGCAGGCCTGGGCCCCCGCTTCCGGCTCAGCCTGCACGTGCGCAACGAGGGCGGCAGGCAGCTGGCGGGGCTGCCGGTGGCGCTGCGGGCCAACGCCGCGCTGTACGGCCTCAGCAAGAGCCACTTCGTGATACCCTTCCTGGTGCCCGGCCTGCAGTACACGTTTGAGGTGGGCGCGGTGTGGGGGATGGGATGCGGCGCTCGTGTCTTATGGGTCTGCGGGGTGTGCTGTGTGATGGATGGGCGGAGCCGCAGCCGGGCGCCGGATGGCCGGAAAGCGTGTGAGCGCAGGCAAGCGAATACCTTCGTGTGCGGACTCATGTACCATGGGGCTCACTGACTGTGTTAGCAGACCAGGGGTGCAGCAGCCAGGGCCTGGGGTGCCGCGTTGCATGGGCCGCTGGCGCCGCGACCCGTGGAAGGCGGGACCTCGACGGTGGCCTCCAGCAGCCCCATAATGCCGGCGGCTGCAACAAGACACGCGTCCCCCCTTCACCCTGCCCTTCCTCCTGCCCCACACACGCTGCCGCGTGCCCCAGGTCACTGTGACGGCGCTGGACCCCTCCGCCGGCTCGGACAGCGTGGTGGTGCTGCTGCTGGCGCCGGGGGCAGGGGCGGTTGGGGGCAGCAGCAGCAGCGCGCCGCTGCTGCAGGCCACCATCAAGATGCCCGTCAGCGAGCCGGAGGAGGTGTGAGGACGGGGCCGGGAACGGTGGTGGTGCTCCTGGCGGGGCCGGACCGATAGATGTACAGGGGAGGTGGACGGCGGTGGTGTTGCTCGTGGAGGAGCCGGAGGTGTAGTTGCTCATGGGAAGGCGACCGCGGTGCTGCTCCAGGCACGGGGGAGGCATGGTAGAGCGATGTGGGCCAGGACGGAACCGGGGCAGTGTCCCGGCCGTTGCTACGGGCTCGGGGTAATCAGGTCACCGTATTCATGACCATGGGCGAGCGAGTGGTCGGGACATATTAGCAGTTCGATATGTTTGGGGATGGTGGACATGGACTTGCTACTGCAAAAAGGATGCGGATGTGCGAACACCGAGAATGCCGTAGTGCGTGCGCCGAACTGGATCGCTGCGTGCTACTGTAGCGGGTGGCGTGCGTGAGTTGGCTTTGGACATGCACAGTGCCGACTGCCGGTCAGGAAAACGATGTCGAGGGCCAGGTGCAAAGTAGGCGGCAGCGGCAGGGCAGGGGTTCGCTGGACAGGAAGCCTGCAAGGCCGTGCTTTGAAGGCTGGCGGCTGTGACGGACAAGGATGGGAGGTGGCGTGCGGTGTGGGCGTGGCGCAGCTGCGGTACCGAACGGGCTAGGGCGACTGTGCCGGGTGACGCCTTGGGCGACCAACCATGCCCTGAACGGCGTCTACCCGCGTAGGCCTCGACTCTCGTACATGTATGTGCCTGAAAAGGGAAACCATGACTACGCCGTATGACCGAAGAGCTGCCTACCCAGCGCGGCGAGATTGAACATTCCTGCCTGCCACACCAGACCACACTGCCCTTCACCGAATCGTGCAGCTGCCGGTAGTCCCTTCTGGGTAGTCCGGTGCACAGGTCTTCAGACACGTGGTACAGACCAGGTTGCAAAGCTGCAAACTTTGTAGCTAGGGCAGCCCATCAGGTACAACAGGACCTGCGAACGGTACCGTAGTATACGGTTGCTGCTGCGTCCGACAGCTTGTCCTGCACAGCGGCGCTCTGCCATCAGTCAGTGCTGCTGTTCTGTCCTAGCTCTGCACCAGCGCCATTTCATGAGTACGTTTGTTCATTTGTTCATTATGTCCAAGGGGCCAAGGCTGGCAGGCACGAGGCACCGTGGCCCCAAGGTTCTTGTGGCGAATCCCCCGAACAGCACGTGGTAGCCTGCAAACGACCCAAGGGTCAGGCACGTGGGCGTAGCAGCTTACCTTCAAAGCATTTGTGACTTCATCTTGGTTTCATTGCTTGGCTTCACGAGAAGGAAATGGCGTCTGAGTGAAGAGCGGACGGTCATGCCTTTGAGCAATATCAGATGCTCACTACCGATATAAAGGACACCTGCTTATCTCGCAACTTTAAGTTATTGTATCAGTGCTCGAGTTACCCCTGTTGACTAAAAGCGGAGATACGGCTGAAACTTCGCGCCCGATCTGCAACACCTCACAGCACCAAACCATACCATCACGTTGTGAATTACATCGTATGCATTCATGGCAGTGTAACGCTATTATCGAGTCGTTCGTGGCGTTCACAGTGAGCTGCGCAGGAAAGTACCCGACACAGAGCTTTCCCACGTCGTCTGCTTCTGCTCATATCAATATAGGCCAAGATGGATATGCTACGCTTTGCAGCGTAAGGTGAGGCTCGTGTCCTCGGCTTGCCGGCAGCGCGATGGGTGTTACAGAGTGGCCCCACGAAGCTTTAAGACAGCACCATGGTCATTCTTCTATCTTGGAGCCACTAGCGACCAGTGTTGTCTCGCGAGAAGGCAAAATGCAGGGCGGTTTGTTGGGAGCCGGCCTAACGTGTATGAGACATTCAAGGCTTGCTGTTAACACCATGCAATGTACTTTTACTGCTCAATGTGCTGCAGGGTATTGCTTAGCGGAAGGCGGCAACAGAGCGCATAGGCAGCGCTGAAAGCGACAGGGTTGGAGTGCCTTTTCCTGGAACCGGACAGAGCTATGAACAGCAGCTTGCCTCGTGTGGATCAAACACGTCACCCAACGGTCGATGACGGGCCTACTTCCTCTCAAGAGGACGTGCAGTCGCCCTGGGCCACAGCAGCGCGCGATGCAACAATCAGCGAATTTGCTGACGAGCGCCCCAATGACGCGCTGCTGGACAGCACCGCGTCTGCATCAGTGACAGAGGGCCTGAACGTCTTAATTGACGAGCTGCAGCTTGTCCTGGCGGACGCGGTAGAGCACCAGCTGACGACGCCCAAGCCGCCTGACCCGGAACCTGTGGGCGGCAGCAGGTGGCGCGAAAAGCTCGAGCGCCTGGCTTCCCGCTCCATGGACGGAGCTTCACAGCAGGAGGTGAGCCTCGGGCATGCGAAAATTGGCTCAACTTGGAGCAGAGTGGTGGTATTATGGGTGGCGTAGTGACAAACAATCTGGTGAGCTTGTGGGGGTTGAGGGGAGGCGTCGGGCGGGGTCGGTGTTGAGGCATAATAGGTGGTGGGAGGTAAGCGTGCTGAGGATGAGGGCTCATTGAGTGGTAGGAGGGTGAGCGGGAGCTGCGTTACGCAGCAGGAGTGCTACAAGGGCAGGGATGTGGGTTTGCCAGTGAGTGTGCTTGGGGGATGGTATGGGTGCTTGGGCACCAAAATGCCAGAGACGGGGGGCTAGGAGAAGTGGGCAAGGGGGGGGGGGGGCTTGGGCCACAGTATGGGCATTGGGTAGTGGTGCTGCGGTGGTCAGGGTGGCGGGCATCGTGCATGTCAGTTAGGCAAGCGCCAAGCGGGGATGCACCTATCGCGCACGTGTTGCACCTGTCCCAGTCGCCGAGCTGCAGTTGGCCACGGTTGACGGCGCCAAACACCGCTGCCATCCATATTGGGCCTCTCCAGGCCAACGCCAAACTGCCCCCTGCGTTCGGCAATCCTACGTTCCAGCATCGACTACTTCCAACTGATCGCACCCCGGCCCACCAAATCAACCGCAGGTTGCCGAGTTGCAGCTGGCTCTGCTGCAGTCCGGCAGCGCACTGCGCGCCTCGCAGCTGCAGCTGCAGGCGCTGAGCAGCCGCGTGGAGGAGCTGCAGGGGCAGCTGGAGAGCGAGTGCGAGGCGGTGGTGGCGCAGCTGGCGGTGGCGCACGAACTGCACGAGGCGGCCATGGAGGACATGCAGGTGGGGTGGAAGTGAATGGGGTACTTTAAAGCGGAACGGCAGCCCCAACGGAACAACTGGGGCCTGCAGAGAGCGTACGTCGCGATGGAAGTACATCTGGGCTGCGGTGGGGGACAGGGCGTATGGGGAAGTGATGGAGGAAGAGGGTAGGGGCGCTGGTGTGTGTGGAGGGCGGGGGGGGGTATGCGGAGGTGTGCCAACGGCCTTGTTTAAGGGCGTAAGAGGTCGGGGTTGAGCCACAGCGGCCAGGAGGCAGCAGGATAGGACAAGGCAGTGCAGGTCCAGGCTGCGGCAGCGCCTTAAACATCCTGAAAAGGCATTGCCGGAAGGTCAAATCAGGACTGGGGCCTGCATCATGTTCGTTACCTCGGGGAAGCGCCTGGAACTTTGCATCTGGGGTCATGGTTGCGCAAGCCTTGACCACAATCATTGAGCTCCTCTTTCCCCTGTCCATCACCCTCAGGCCCGGCTGCGCGCCCAGGCCGCTGATATGGCTGACGCAGAGGCGGAGGCGGCGGAGAGGGAGGCTGCTCTGCGGGAGGAGCTGGCCCGAGCGCAGGCCCTGGTGGCACGGGATGTGTCGGTGGCGGGGCCAGGGGGCCAGGGTGGCTGCGGGACGTGCGGTGAGGTGCAGCGGCGGGAGGAGGCCCTCCGGGAGCTGCTGGTGCAGGTGCAGGTGGGGCGTTAGGGAGGGTTGCGGCGGCTGCACTTGCAGGGAGCAGACTTCGCTTGCTCATATTGGAATCCCAAAGGAGTGGGGCGCATTAGGCGGGGCAGCAACCTTTATTGCAGCGAACTCGAACGTTCACAGGATGTATTGGCCTTGCCTACCACGTGCTTATGCTTACTTGCTCCATCCTGTTGTGGCCAGATGCGACAACACAGTCAGCATCACGCCATGTGACCACTGTGCCTCCTTGCCCCTACGCCCTTCCCTCCGGCAGGCTGAGCTGGACGCAGTTCATGTTTCGGAGGCGGAGCTAGCCGCAACGCAGCACGCCATGAGTGTGGTAGCAGCCGGCAGCGGGGCGCCCCAGCCTCTCGGTACCTGCGACATCGGCGACCACGGTGCAACCTGCGCCTGCGCCTCTTTGGAAGCCACCGCAACCGACCAGCCCGGGGGCGTCTCTACTACTGCCCTCGCCGGCCCCACAGGCACCGGCGGCAGCGTCTCCAGCATGGCAGAGCCTGAGGGAATAGCCAAGCTTATCACAAGGCTCCGCTCCCTGGTAGCATCGCACAGTGCCCAGCTTGCGCGCAGCCAGCAGCTGGAGGCCGAGGCGGCCGAGTGGCAGGCGCGGGCAGAGCAGCACGAAGCAACGGCGGCAGCCGCAGCCGCCAGCGCTGCCGCTGCGTCCGCCGCGGCGGAGGCGGCGCAGGCGGAGCTGGCGGAGCGCCTGGCGGCGCTGACGGCGCTGCAGCGGGAGCTGGCGGCGTCGCGGGCGGCGGCGGCGGGCCTGGCGGAGGCGAATGAGGGGCTGGCGGCGGACGTGGACGTGCGGCAGCGCCAGGTGACGGCGCTGACGGAGGCCAACACGGCGCTGCAGGGCCGCGCGGACTGCCTGGAGGAGCAGCTGGCGTCCGTGTCGCACGTTAATACACAGCTGCAGAGGGAGGTGCTCAAAGCGGGCGACTGGCAGGTGGCGCTGGGGGCTGAGGTGACGGCGCTGCAGGAGCAGGTGGAGCAGCTGCGGGCAAGGGCGGAGGAGGCGGTGGGGGCTAGGGAGGAGCTGCTGGCAGCTGCCAGGGAGGAGCTGAGCTGCAGGGAGGAGGGGCACGCGGCGGCGGTGGCTGCATTGGAGGCGCGACTGGAGAGGGTGGGGGTGGAGGCGGCGGCGGTGGCGGCGCAGGAACTGTGTGCGAGAGTGTTTCGGAAGGTGCGCATGGAGGCGATGCGCGAGGAGTGCGATCAAGCGGTGCGGGTGCTGCACGCCGAGTGGGAGCAGCAGCACGCGCTCCAGCGAACGCACTGGAAGGAGGCGGAGGCGGCTGCGACGCAGGCGGCCGCAGGGCCTGAGGCGGCGGCTGCAGCTGCGCCTGATGTCAACAGCCCCGCCCATAGCAACGAGGACCAGGTCCCTGCCGGCCTGCTCCTGGCGGCCCTGCAGCATGAGGCAGCCGCGCATGCCGCTGGGGCGGTGTGCGCCCGCGTGTTCGGTCGGCTGCGGCTTGCGGACGCGGCCAGCAGGCTCAGGCAGCTGCAGCTGCAGCAGCTGGGCGCCCCGCCGGCTGCAGGTTTTGTCGCGAGGGCCGCCGGTGCCGCTGCGGCCGCGGCCCCCCTGGCGGTGGACGACGCAGAGCCGTATCCAGACTTCAGCACGCTGCGCTTCTCTGGCTCTGAGACCGAGGCGGACAGCGGTGACTGGAGCGGCACGCGCAACCGCTTCCCCAGGCGCCGCCGCGCGAGCGCGGACAGCAGCACGCCGCTTCCGGGCCCCGATGAGCCACACCACCCGGACCGCATGTACGTCAACGGCGTGTTCAGGTCGCAGCGGTACGGGGCCCACGCGGCCATGGGCCTGCAGCCGCACGGCGGCGGGCAGTGGGGTAGGCAGCCGCAATCGCTGGCCAAGGCGTGCAGTGCGCTGGTTTCGGCAGTGGTGGTCCTCGAGTCTGCGGAGCTTCAGGGCGAGAGGCAGGGCTGCGGGCCGCGGGCACTGCTGGAGGTGGTGGAGGCGGCTGCGGCAGAGTGCGCGACGGCGCTGAAGACGGAGGCGGAGCTGCGTGCGCGGGTGAGGGAGCTGCAGGAGCAGCTGCAGGCAGCTCGGCAGGAGGTGCAGCAGGCGGAGGAGCTGAGGCAGAGGGAGCGGGGCCAGCTGCAGCAGGTGGCTTTACGGGCGGAGGCGGCGGCGGACGAGTCGCGGCGACAGCTGTGTGTGGCGGGGGCGCGGAGGGAGGAGGCAGAGGGCGGGGTGGAGCGGGCGGAGGTGGCGGCGCTGTGCGCGCGGGTGATGCGGGCGGTGGAGTGCCAGGGGCTGCGGGAGGAGGCGCAGGAGGCGGTGCGGAGGGCGGCGGAGGCGGAGGAGCGTGTGCAGGAGCTACGGGCCGCGTGTGAGCAGCTACAGCGGCAGCTGCTGGCGGTGCTTGCAGCCCCGGGTATGCCGCTGGGCCAGGCGGGCCGGCAGCAGGGGCTGGAGGGTGCATGGGGTGCGCTGGGAGGCATGCCCCACGCTCTGCCCTCCGCCCTGGCTTCTGCTGCAGCGGCCTCCATGGCGTTGCCCGAGTGGGTCGGTGCTGCCGACGACCCCACCGTGGCGGCGGAGACGGCGGCGGCGGTTGAGGCCATGAGCGTCACCAACTTGGTGTGGGAGGACGCGCCAGCCTCCGCGGCGCCCCGCCGTCTAGCCGCCCCTCTGTCCTCCCCCGCCTCTCCCCACGCTGCCTTACCTACCTCCTCATCTGCCACCGAGTCGCCCCCGCGGCCCCGGAACCCTCACCTGCACCTGCACCACCCGCAGCACCTCACAGCCGCACTCCTGGCGCAGCGGTCGCAGCTGGCGGCGGTCGTGGCGGCCCTAGAGGACCAGCGTGCGGCGTACGCTGCGAGGGACATCGCGGCCCGCGTCGTGCGTGCAGTGGAACGGCAGGGACAGCTGGGGGCTGAGCAGGAAGACAGAGGGCGCATGGGCCATGGGCAGGAGGAGGCCGTGCGGGAGCTGGCAGCCCTGCGGGTGGCTATCGCTGCAGAGAGGGAGGCGCATAAGGCAACGCGCAGCTTCTTGGTCGCATTGCAGGCCACGGCGGGGGCGGCGGTAGCGGCTGGCGATGAGTGCGGCGGCAGTGTGCAGCAGGTCACATGGCCTGTCATGGCAGGCAGCACAGCCACTGCAGCACCACTGCAGTCCATTGGAGCAGCAGCGATCTCAGCAGGGGACAATGTGGAGCCTGAGCCCATGCGGATCACCAATGTTATGTGGGGTGGCCTGACGACGCCGTACGGCTCTGCGGCGCCGTCGCGCAATGCCAGCGTGGGCTTCGGGCTGTGCAACCTGGGGGCATCCCCTGCCCGTGCTCTGGGGCCCGCGGCTGGCGCAGCGGGGCCCGGCCTGCTGTCACGCGCTGCCACTGCTGCTGCTGCCGCTGCCGCCACCAGCACTTGTAGCCCCACTGTATCGCCTGACGGGGGCCAGCAGCCTCACCCTTCACCGCTGTGCGACCGTGCGTTTGTTGCGGCAAGCGATGCAGCTGAGGCAGCCGAGGCTGCGCTTGCTGCCCGGGCCGTAGTGGCACGTGCCTTGCGGGCTGTGGAGCAGCGTCACCTGCGGAGCGAGCTGCGGGCAGCAGCGGCAGCGTGCGAGGCGGCGTGGGGCGAGGCGGCGGCGCTCCGGGCAGCACAGGAGGGCTTGGAGGCCTTGCTGAAGCAGCACGGGTGGGCCAGTACCTCTGGCGACGCTGAAGCTGCCGGCACACTGCAGGACGCGGAGCAGCAACAGGGGCAGCGGGGCGCAGGGAGTTTGGTTACGGATGCGGCTTTGTTGTGTGGCGCTGCGTTGCGGCTGCGGGCGCGGGTTGCGGAGCTGGAGGCTCAGCACGGGGAGCTGGCGGCGGTGCAGGGGGTGCTGGAGCGGCAGGTGGCGGCTGCGTCACAGGAGCTGCGGGAAGCTGGGCAGCGGGGGGCGGAGCTGGAGGCGCGGTGCAGTGACCTGGAGCTGCAGCTGCAGTGCCGGGCGGAGCCAGCGGATGCAAGGGAGGGTGCAGGCTCGGACAGAGCCAGCAGCGGTGGGCAGGCCCTGTTTGCAAGGACCGGCGGGCAGGAGGAGTCGCTGGTTGCCTCGCTCGGCGGGAGGCAGCAGCTGGGGGTGGTGGGGGCGGAGAGCGAGGGTGAGGGTGAGTCGGGTGCTGCAGATTGCAGCCCTGCGTCGACTGGGCTGGGCGCCGGGTGCGAGAGCGGCAGCAGGAGTGGGAGCAGCAGGGATACCCGGAGCGGCAGCAGGGGCGAGTCGTGCGGCTCGCAGGCTGACGCTTTGGGTGAGTTGCGTTCGGCGCTAGTGCGGCTGCAGGGTGCGATGGAGGGGCTCAGTGGAGGGGAGGTATGGCTGCAGGCTGGGCAGCGGGTGCAGGAGGCATGTGGCGCAGAGTGCAAGGAGCAGTACCAGCAGCAGCAGGAGCCAAAGCAGCGTGAGGAGGTGACTCACCGGCAGCAACCGCTGGTGGCGCTCCTTGAGGCCGTGCAGAGGCAGGCGCAGGGGCTTCGCGCGGCGCTTGGCTGCAAGGCAGACACAGCAGAGGGCGTAGTAGGGTGGGGCCAGCCGGGTGTCGACGACGGAGCAAGGGCCTCCGTAATGGCGGCGGCAGGGCCGGTGGCGGGGCAGGGCACTGGCGGGCAGGCCTGCAACCAGGGGGGTATGCGGAGCTTGGAGACCCGGAGCCACCGGGTGGACGTCGAGCCGGACATGGACATGGACGGGGATGCGGAGGAGGGGCTGCTGGCAGCTGGCAAGGGCTGGGGTGGCGACGGGGATGGGTACGGGGGCATGGGCAGGCTGTGGCAGGAGGATGGGCAGGGGCAGGGCCACGGGCAGGGGCATGTGGACGAGGCCGGGGACAGGCTGGGGCCGCTGCGGAGCGGGGCGTTGTCGGAGGGCGGCGCAGCGCTGCTCCTCCCGCGCAGTCGTTCCTACGCCTCCGCATTCTCCACGGAGGCGTTGCGGGCGGCTACGGATGGCGGCTGGTGGGGCGGCGGAGCTGTCGCTGGTCCTGAAGCCGACGCAGACGTTGGTGCAGGGGAGGACGCGATGGAGCGGCTGCCGATACGTTCCAGCGCCAGTGCGGTGCTGGAGCAGGACAAGATGGGGCTGGGGCTGGGGCGCGTGTTCCGGCCCCGGGGCAGCCTCAGCACATCCAAGTCCACGTCGACGTTTGAGAACCCCATGTTCAGCCACTGCACGGCGGGGGGGGACAGCGAGGCGGAGGGGGAGGACGAGCAGGGTGAGGGCGGTGGGAGTGAGGGTGGGTCCGGGACGGGGGGCAGCAGGGTGCGGCTGGTGAGGGCGCACACGGTGGCGGCAGGGCCTTGGGAGGCGGGCGCGGTACGGCGGGTTGGGTCGGAGTCGGGCGGGAGGCGGGAGCTGGGGCCGTTGCAGCAGGTGGCGAGTGTACGGGAGGGGCTGGCGCCGGTGGCCAAGGCCGGCCAGCACGTGACCAAGCTTGTGAAGCGGCTAAGCAAGAAGATATTCAAGCAGGGGGAGCAGGCCGAGCCAGTGCAGGCTCAGCAGCAGAGGAAGTAGCGAGGGCGGGGTTTTGCACTCAGTGGAGTTGAGAAGGCACTCGCTCGTTGACTGAACAGCAAGGGGGTGCCTGGGCGTTGGGCGGGTTGTGCAACCTGGGCGCCAGGTACCGGCTACGTGTATTGTAGTCACATCGAAGAATGAAGGGGCAGTAAGGGCAGGAATGCGGAGAGGTTCACTCGAGGGGCTGGAGCGTGTGGATGGTTGCTTGGGTCGTGGAGTGGTGGCATAGCAGCAGCAGGCGTGTGGCTAGGTATGGTATACTGCAGTGTCAGCGGCTGCTGTTGCATACATGAGAAATTTACGACGTATTACTTGCACTGCATTGTGTATGACAACCCAACATCCATGTGCAGTACCGACGACATTTAATGACGCACTGCGGTCGGGACCCATGTGTACATAAAGAAAGCTTAATTGAGAGCCCAATTTTCTGAGGCATGCATGAAGCAAGACATGCACGGCGGGGCTTTTCTGGTTTCATGCATGCGCTTTCCCGTATTTATGCTGCATGTATTTCGTTTGCCTGAAAGTTTTTCGCCTTGTGCCAGTCGGACATTTGGTACGTGCATGCTCTTGCCAGCGTGTACGCCTGATCGGGCATGTCGCCTTGGCCGCCACGACTATGTTGTGTGTTCCTTCTGCTTGTGCCTGCAACGAGCAAGGCTTCTGTTACGTTGAATTGTCACTTCCCTTCGGCAATACCTTCCCAGATGTGGAACGATGTGAATGTTGCTTGCCTGTACCTGAACCCAGGTATGGAATGGGCTCTTTGCAGCATTGTGGAAACCAGCGGTGTTCCCAACGTTGACACCATGGGATCCCACGATGGGTGACAGGATCCCCTGCTCCACACCACTGGTACGGCAAGTAGTATGCACGGAGCAGCCCTTCTCATCAGCAGAGGCGCATCCCCAGCATCCAGCAGGCATGTGGATGCACGCTTAATTTCACACTGTTTCACAGCACAGCCCCTCCGCGCCTCCGGTGACCGGTTCAACTGCTGTCGCGCGGGGTACCTGCAGTTCTATGCTGGCGACAGCTACTCTTGACCAACATGCGCGGGCTCCGACTTCTTACCGCAACATGGAGAGCTGACACCTCGTAGGTTGGCGTACAGGCATCAGCGATTATAATGCTTCTGCCACAGATCGCTCTTGTTGCAACAGCGCCACGCGTGTGTTCAGGGCGGCCACCGATGGTACGAGCACCAACCGCAGGCACCAGCAACCATAGGCCCCCCAGCCAGATCATTCTGCATGACATGGGCTCCGGCTGGAGCACAACCGGAAATCTGTTACCTTGCTCTTCTCAGTGCCTATCCTTCTTCGACCTCACATTTGTGATTCTTGGTTGCATAGGACAACACTTTATTTCCAATTTGCAATTGCCAACTGAGCGAGCAGCTGCAGCCGAGAGGGCTGTTGCTAGTTGTGGTCGCAACCAGTGAGCGTAAATTATTCCTGAGTGACTCATAACTTTTAGATGAGTTGAAGCTGAGCGGAGCTCTACAAGAACAATGGGCGGCCAGCGGAGTTGACATGGTTCTGCAGTCCATCTGCTTTAACCACAGCCGAAGGCGCGAGGCGCGCGTTGCAACGAAGCAGATGCACCCACTAACATCACGCGTTGCTGCAAATATCATGTGGCAAGGGCGACCTAAGAGTCGTGAGTGGTGCTTTGAATGTTCAAAGCAGGCAGGGATGGATGTCCTGCCGACACGCAGGCACGCCCGCCGCGTGATGCATGTCTACATCAGGTTTAGATAACATTAACACTGCGCTCTCCATACAACTTATATTTTCAAGTGCATCCCTTCATGTGCAGGGAGTTGACGTGTGGACACGCCTGCGCGACTGCAGTGTGCCGATCGCCCGTAATGCCTACCACGCAGACACCAGATTCAGCCCCACTACCAGCGCAGGCAGAATACAAAGTGAGTACGTGAGTGTACACTAGATGACCTTATAACAATGCACACCATATCATTCTGGTGAACGTTACTGTACGGTAGTATGTGGGAGAGTGGGACGCACACACGCACGTTGCAACTACGTAGCTTCAGCAGTACTGCAGGGGAGCACGCAAGCGAGCACTGTCCCCTGGGGTGCTGTGTTTGAGCAAGCAACCGGAGTAACCGCAGAACCAGCATTCAGTCACTCAAGCAACAGTAGGACGTAGGATGAGACATCAAAAGATTGGGTGCAGGAAAAAATGAACACATGATAACACCACCCTAAGAGGACGATGCCCATACATCACATGCATGATGACAGCTGAGAAAAATGCCCGCACATCAGAGATACCAGGAAGTGTGGCGGTTACAGAAGTGTCACGAAAGGGAAACTGATATGCACCCATGCAGCATTCAGCAACTGGCAGGGCAAAACCATTCTCCAGTAATTTGTTTTTTAGTTAAAAGTTGTGCAAGTGGATGCTGTGTATGTACGCTTGTACATTACAAAAGGGAGGCAGGGAGCATCGTACGGTTCCCAGAGTGGTCTTTGTCCACTAGCTCTGCACACTACATGGTCTTAACTTCATGGACACGCAGAGGTGTTGGTGTGGGCCACTCCCCGGCTTGCAGTGCTAGGCCAGCCCGGCCCTTGCTGCTTGATCCGCCTCTGCGTGTGGGCGACGCTGATACAGCTACACCCTGTCTAGGTCGCTATGCCGCACAAACGGAGCGTAAGCGTCACTCATGCAGTGCACCGGCTTCCGGCGGAAGATCTGGGGGCTACGGCTGTTGATGCGGTTCCATGTGACCAGTGGGCAGCCGGACTGGTATGGTGCAGCTTTATTTGCGTGCATTCCGTTTTTTCTCAGTTATGTCTTATTCTGTAGCCAATGCCAACCTGCCATGCACGCGCATGTACAAAGGAAATGTTTTCAGAGGAACGTTACAAGACTGGGGTCCGAGCCCCTTTTGGGCAGCTGCCCACAAGCGCCGGCCTCTAAGGCCTGGCATCACACCCACCAACAGCGTACTATCGATCTAGGCCCGAAGGCAGGGGGGGGCAGGAAATTTTGTCCCGGACACCGTGCCTAAAAGGTCGGGGGGCCCCCGCTTGGGGACCCACCCACCCACCTGCCGTACCGTACGGCAGCAAGCTTCCACCTGCCGTACTGTTGTCGTACAGGCCCAAAACAGCTTTATGTTAAGCTCAAAACAAGGCAAATGAATTGTCTTGTTGTTCTTGATATATGTAATGCATGAGCGACACAGTTGCGTGCAGTTCGTCATGTCTGTCACAACCACGGGTGCGACCCCAAATCTACCTGCCCCCGACCCCTACCTCACCGAACACCACGCTCCTCCTGCATGAATAGAGCATCCTGCAAACACCGCGTTGAAACCGCAAACACGGTTTGGGGCTTTGAAGGGAGGGGTTGGGGAGCAGGGTGTGAGGGCAGCAAGGACCAGAAGGCTGGGACAGCGCAGGGCAGGGGCGCAGGGTGCTCAAGGGACCCAAGAGGCAGAGCATGCAAACGATCTGGGTTAGTAGTGACGCTGCTTCTAGACCAGTAAAGTGCAAGATGGGGGTCTGGGGCGGGGACACAGGCGGGGAAACGGTGTCATGTATTGGCACTGTACCCAGGGGAGGTCCCCTGACTGTACCCATGGGCTTTTATCGCGCGGGCCGGCGCTGTTCGCGGCCGCGAGGCGTGAACTTTGCCTGTGGCGCCGCTTCAGACCGTTTTATTTGCGATTCTGCATGTATGAAGGATGTGCTATCCAATGCGCTGAGGCTCGCTTGAAAAGGAGGTGCAGACCTTTGCTATTTCGGGGGTGACCCGGGGTCGGTTCTCAGCCGACAGTTGGCGGCAGAGGGGCTCCTTAAAGCGGCCCCCGACGGGGGGCCGTGA
>VFQN01000772.1_pt1 | contig 57713 bp, 48 predicted proteins | sample 3512371 | NCBI WGS metagenome assembly VFQN01 (sample SAMN10412370, study PRJNA504923) | tailings metagenome | isolation source: Replicate 2 from Balatoc abandoned mine | place: Philippines: Itogon, Benguet | collected 2017-08-28
CGAAATGATGTATCCTTAATTACCGAAATCACTGCACTGTAAGTTACCGACTACACTCCCCTGAAAATTCAAAAATTGACAATAAAATTAAAACAATAAAAAAGGGTAAATCAAACTCAAAAAAAAAGAAAGTTAAAAAGATTAAATCCTTTGTGCAATAACTCATCAGCCGAATTTAAAGGGCAATGAATATTCACTAAGGAGAGATAAGTAAATTGTCTATTTCCGCAATCATATTTATTCTAAAAGTAAATCTCAGCACTTCAATTATTTTTTTGATCGCTTTTTTAAATCACCATGGACGTTGTCTTTATTGTTTAATGTATCCTTAACGAAGGATAAAAAGTCTTCCATATCTTTTTGAGCTCCATCGTAAGTTTTGGATAATTCCTTAAAATATCCACTTGTTTGCAAGAACTCATAAAACTGCTTTCCTAAATCCTTACTGAGGAAATAGTAATAAAACAGTCCCTTTGTACGGATACCCATTTCCTTATGCCCGTTAATGGTTGCCGAGATATCGGACTTACTGAAACCGAGATCCTGAACTAGCCCCTTTACTCCTATTCCGTGCTCATGCATTTTCTTCAGTATCCAATCAGGTGTAACAATTTCAGAAGGCGCCTCCACATACGGCACAGCATGTATTACCAGTTTTTTATTAAAGTCTGGTTTCAATGCATACAATTCCCGGGCAATGTCTTCCAGCCGCTCCTTGGTGGCATGGTTGCCGTTCGGGTTCCTAGTCTGTGATACCCGGACAAATAATTCTATATCAGTTTCCTTCATTTCCTTGAATGAAATGCGTGCATGTCTTTTATGCAGATCAATGGCTTTTTCAAAACGGGTCATGGTCTTTGGCTTTATATGTTGAAAGAAAGGGGTTAATGCCCCCTCCATAATAAATCGAATGTTTCTAGATTGTAGATGCAGTCCTGGTGGTGGATCAGCATCAGCGAGATTGCCACCTGTCGGTCCGGTTCCACGATGGAGGCATCAAACTGAAACTCTCCATCTTTGTTCCGGTACCCTCCTACGATCCGGTTGTGATTCATGGCAAACTCTACAACCTCAATCAATCCCTTTCTGCCAAATTTGTCCTGGGTTTCTTTGTTGGCGATCACCCAGCCGTGCTTTACGAATTCCATGCTTGGGAGGTAAATCGTGAAACCCTCCGGATTTTGTTCTGCGATTTTTAGAATCTGATCGATCATAAGGCTTGTTGCCAGTATTTCAGTCGGCTGCTGTTTTATTACTCCGTAAAGATACAATATAAAGTTTGAATTATTCAAACTTTATAGCAATAATTTTCATTCAAAAGGTAATGTTCAGGGACAAAATGCAAATGCCATTCTGCGCTCTATTTTACATAACACAGGGAGGCTAAATGGATAATTGAAAGTCTTTCCCGACCATTATGGCACAAAGCTTCTTTATAGCATTTACCAAATAATCTTTTCCATATATGGTGGATTTTGGCGCAAAATCAGTAGGAACAAGGTACCTGAAATAATCCCCATCCTTTATCAACATAGGTGGATATTTCCGGGTCGGAATTTAGGTTGGGTGCGCCTAATTTTACTTTGATTCAATTTGAGGAAAAAACAAAGTCTTCAGAAGGGAAGCTGAAGACTTTGAAAAGATTGAGGATATGTTCTATAGTAACGCAAATATAAGTAGCTGAACAATCTTCTCAAATTCAGTTTTCCCCAACACGTGAATTATTTATTTCAATTGCCACTTTAAGGCAATTGGTCAAACGTATTAAGGCTTTTAATAACAAGCTGAAATCCGTTGATCTAAGTGATTTTGGAAAACATTTTTAACCCCCAAAAAAACTCATTATGAGAAGTTTATTTTTAGCAACAATTTTTATTTGTTTAATGACTGGATGTGTAACATCAAAAAAAAATAGCATGGATTGTCCATACCGTCCAGATGAATGGCAAGTGGTAACAGATTCTTCTTACAAAGTCAATAACTTCAAAACAGATCTTGAGCTTTCGGCATCGCTCAAAAAACTATTGGAAATTCTAAAAAATACCGACAGCTCTACGAGAGCAAAACTTGTTACTGAATTTTCAAGAAGTACCACAAAATTGAACTTTAAAACAAAGGGGGTGTCAAAGTCTACCTATGAACAGTTCATGATTAAAAGAAATGATATATGCGCAATGTGGGATATAATTAATAATGGTAAATACTTGGACGAAGAGGCCAGAAAATATTACACGAAAAGAATCATGGATATGTTGTCCAGCATTGATCCTGGAGAAAATTCTCAGACCTCTACTCAAATAAATTCATCAGTTATTAATAATGGAATAAATAATGGCACAATGATGTCAATTGGTCAACTCAATATTGGAGATGATGGTGTTAGTAATAATAATCTTGCAATTGTTCGAAAATTTTCAAAAAATGGAACTGAAATTTACAATTTCGCCCCTGATAAAGGAATCTGGACAAAACCATTTATTGCTGGACCAATTGAAGAATTTGACCAAGATTCTTTTAATTTCATTGTCTCTACATTGGGGTATACATCAGGCGGTGTTTTCTTTAATAAAGAAGTAGATGGTAAAATAATAACATTTCGAGGAATGCATTTATTCGAAATTGCAAAAAGTAAAGTAGGAATAAATGCAGTCTTTTTAAAAATTCCATCTTATATATTATATGGAGATGCAGCAAGCGATAATCATTTTTTGATAAAAAAAGAAAACCTAGCAAGCATCCCCATTTCAAATACTGGACTATAGTTCCCGGTATCCATCCAGAATTTTGAAGAATGTTTTCGGATCGATTACCTCTCCCTGCAAGTTGATCAGTCGGAAGGCATAGTCTGCCAGCTGCAGCTTTTTCAGGAAAAGGTCCCGCTCCTGTCTGGTCTGCCAATAGAAGTTGGTCAACTTTGCCGGGTCTTTGATCACTGGATCCTTGCCTTTCATTTTGATGGCCAGCGTGTCTTTACCCTCTGTGATCGCCCATTCCAGGGTATCAGTTACCGATTTGTCTTTCTTTTTGTGCGGTGGCCGTTAATGAAGCCAGGACCATGGTTGTAATGAGTAGTTGTTTCATTTAAAAATTATTATTATTGTTGAATTCTAGCAGTAGCTCAACCGGATAGAGCACCTCCCTTACGAAGAGGAAGATGCGGGTTCAAATCCCGCCTGAGGTGAAATGATCGTTCGTTTTATCTCAGGCGATTTTATTTTGTATTATTTAAGAATTTGAAATTGGGTTGCTCTAGCTTCTCAAAGAATGTCTCATCGCGTGCTGGATCATACACATAAGGAAGGAACACCTGCAGGGGCAATGCCAGTTCAAGAAGGATCATTGACAGTTAAATCTCCACCCAGTCTGAAATGATTTTCCAGGCTGTCCTGGCTGCCTGATCCCGGGTCTTTTGTTTCGTATCAGCCTGAGGACGTTTTACTTCCTTCCAGAGCACTTCGAAACAATGTTCTACTCGCGCAGGGAGCTTAAAGAACAGAGGCTGGGCATTGACCATCATCCTGAAGGTGATCGCCACACAGATTCCGTTTTCGTATTTCTTGCTGATGTCCGTGGCTCCAGCTGCTACCAGATTCTGTTCTATTTTTACTATGGAAGGGGTGTCTGGAACGGTGGAAGTGTAGTTTTTAAGATTCATAATTTCGTATTTAAGTTTTCTTTCGAACATCCCTCAAAAATGATATGGAGGGGTACTGTATCTTTGTATGATGAAAGACATTTCCAACAAAATAGAACGTGCTATAATTGCTAAAAAAATGAACTGGATATCACAAATTGGCGATTCTGAAGAGGTAAGGAAGCAAAAAGACAAATTACAAAGTGACAATTTTCGAAATTGGAGGAACAACATTTCAGATTCAACCCATCGTAATGACCAATAGGCATTTTTGTTTTCGTTAACAAACTTTGTCCCTTGCATTTTCAACAGCTGCCCGTGCAGTTTAAGCGAGCTTGCTCCATACCTCCAGTGCATAGGAATCTTCCGGATTGTTCACTTTCTTCAACCCTTCATAATTCTCAAGGAAAGTCTTTACAACCGCCAGCAGTTCATAGGATGCGGTGAACACTCCGTTTGCTTCCAGAATATTCGCCCGTCTCTTCTCGTCCATAGCTTCACTTATGATAGAGCAGGCAAGTACATCCTCTACCTGACTTTTGCTATTCATCTCCCCGATGTAGATCAGGGTGTCTGTTCCGTCTTTGATTATTTCATTCCCGAGTTTCATTTCCTGTTGTTTTGGAGGAAGCGTGTCTTACCTTTGCAGGTTGACTAAATTGTTTTTTATGAAAGAAAGAATTGAAAGGTTAGTCTGGATATCTTTTTCAGACTCCTCTAAGGTGTTTTTGAAAAAAAGAGCGCTGAATGAGTTTTTCGTTAAAATCAACGTGATATCTAATTGATTAAGTGAGGATTATTTGATTCCAGAAACTCCTCCCACAACTGATCATCAGTCTTGAACTCATGCAGCCAGTTGGATTGCTAGAAGATTTTTTAAGCCGATTGTTGCTTTCTTTAAGCGACAAATAAAGTTTTGATGCACCTGAGACCAAATCTGAAACAGACTGGTATTATCGTGTCAGCAATTTTCTAGATAATACAGAACAACTTATTCTATGAGTATATATATTAGAAGATCGTCAACTTGATAAGATCTTAATTGAGGAGCCCTTTGGAACTTATAGCAGAAATATAGAAGGTGTGATTGAGCATTGTTATTATCACCTGAGACAGATTTCTTTGATCCGATTGCAGACAAATATTCCTGATACGAATGTACTCCTGATACAAATCCAATCACCGTATTTTCCGAAATAAACACTTCATCTTTTACGATTGCAGCAGGGTCTTTTTCCCGTGCAAATGAGGATGAAAACAACCGCTTGTTCTGCACCAATTTTCGTATCTTTATAGTCTTCCGCCCTATTCCAAATTCATCTATTTAACCCCCCACTCTGGTTCCTAGCTACAGCTGTATTTAGTCCGCCCGCTATTTACCAAACGTTAAACTTATTGTTATGGCAACTACCGCTTTGGGTCCTACCATGGCCGGTGGGATTCAACCTATCATCAAAGATGGGTACGAACTCATCTATTATCCTGATGTAAATAATGATGCACTACAAAATGAAGGCAAGCCACCTGTATTTTACTGGCTACCCAACTATGTTCATATTGCGCGCAAAAATGGTCGGGAAGACGGAGACCTGATGTTCCTGATGTTGCGCTTTGCAGGAAAGCAAACCAGTGAAGGCAATATCGGACTTGAAGAAGGTGAAAGCAGAGAAGTAGCAGGTGGTGTATTAGGAGTCACAACTACCGCAGCACCTCCAGACCATGTTCTCGAGGAAGGGCAGCAGGAAATCATCAATATGTACCAGGGAAAAGTTGATTTTTTCTGGGGTATCCGCTCCCGGGTTAAACCTATTTTCCGGCCGGTGGTAATCACATCCAATCATACCTCTATTTCCAACCTCTCTCCCAACGCCGATGGATCTGTAGTGCAACCCGTTTCCGGAACACCTGCCAATCCGGCTACACCTGTGAATCCAGGTACGCCTGCCGGACCTGCCGGCCCGCCGGCTCCCAACCGGCAATTGCGTTATGAAACTGTTCCAGTGCCACGCTTTATAACAGAAAAAGGATTTACTACCCGCTCTTTTGACAAACGAAATGTTCGGGATGGCAACCTCGACCCCTGGTATTTCAATATGCAGGGACAGGGCAATGGATCCATTGATCCAATGGGACAAAATGCCTACTCCGGATTGATGGGTGTTTATCCTGCTAGTATTCTCTACCAGGCATTCAAAATGGCCTACACGCCTGTGCGGGTATGCCAGGCTATGAAAGTGAAATTCTGGGTACCTATTATTGAGATCACCATAAAAGGAAACTGGGACCGCATTTTTGAACATTTCTCCGCCAATGCAAAAGGCAAGTACTTATGGTTCTCTGCAGATATCAAAGCAGAGTTTAACAACATGCGCATCAGCGGTGGCATTGAAGTGGATGTAAAAGTGGATCCGACCATTCCCGGAGCGGAAAAAATCCAGGACTATGTTGACAAAAAAACCGATCTCATTTCGCAAAAATTTATGGAACAGGCGAAGGGCATCATCTTTGATCCGCCACAACCTAATGTGCAGGCTGCTGAAGCCAGTTCATCAGGCGGATTGTTCGGACTTTGGGGTGGTGGTGTAGCTTTGAAATATCGTCGCGACAGCACCAAGCTCAATCTCAATTATCATGAGAAAAGGCAATTGGCTTATCTGCAGGATCATGTCATTTCTTCCAACCTGGAAGGAGCTTTTGAGGAAATGAAAAAAGATCCGGACGCAGAGAAGAAATATTTCGTGACAGTTTATATGGATGATTGGCCAAGAAAACTGGCACGTATCATCAAGCCGGTGGTAAACTGGCCACAACCTGCCAACAATTGGGCTGGAGAGCCCGTCTCCTTTGTATCAGTTGAAGTTGGATATCCCAACACCTCCGGTGAGATCAACTGGGTAGGCCATTATTTTGACAGCAGTTCCTCCCCTACCGACACCTGGAAAGTTGAAACCACACAGAAAGCTGCGGCCGATGTAAGCAATGCTCCAGCCAACTGGACACCCGATAAAACCTTTATCAGGCGGAAAATACATATGCTGGAACCGCCGGATCCAATTGCCAACCCCTTTGTGCGGGTACAAATTGAGGACAATGAAATTGTATTGGATCCGGGAGAAAACGGAAGCCTGGTGAATGATGTGACATTGGAAGTGAGAGCAGATGAAGCAGGTCGCATCCGGGTAGGACCACTAGGATTAAATGTGGCACTGGAAGACAACAAACAACTGGTAGAAGTAACTTTCCAGGCGATAGATGAAAACGGTGCTGATCTTACACGCTTTCCACCCCAGAAATTCAGCTGGAACCATCTTGACCAGGAAACACCAAGGTTCTGGTCGGTATTCAGTTCCGATGCCACCATCCGTTCATTCTTCAAGTACCAGGTAAGGGTCATCGTCAAAGGAAGTTTATTCACCAAAGGAATGGAATGGACAGGTCCATGGGTAAACATGATTGGAAACGGACCGCTTACCATCAGTGTACCATCCACCGAAGATGAAGGTGTTGTAATCAAACGTGATATCCAATCCAAAGCGCGTGAAATCATACTGCAGCCGCCTGTTTCAGCAACTACCCGCGAAATAAGCCAACCGGCTGAACCAATCAGGGGAACCTATTCCGTAGAAGAAGGAGGAAGAATTCACCAGCCACCATCCGGCAGTAAAACACCACTGTCCAGAAAGATTGTTCAACGGGAGGTGAGTGAAAATGGTGGATGGAAACAAGTATAACCCTAAAGCGTTGTTGCCATGTCTACTGAACTATTACAGGAAAAAACCATGCGCCTGCCAAATGGTACAGGTTGGCCATACCTTGAAGAAGACCTGGGCAGAATCAGTATTTATCCAAGTCTGATAGGCAGCAACAACGCTTTTACTTTTTTCCAGGATCAATACCTGCCCGATAAAGATCCAACTACTTACAGGAAACTTGAACGGGCAACACTGCAAATCGGGCTGTCCCTGCAACTACCGGAAACTACTGAACAGGAAAGGTTCATCCGAACCAATACAGTAATAAAATTATTGTTGAATGAAGGTGCAACCATTCGGCTGCTGCTGGAAAAAACATTTTCCGGAACAGCAACCAGTTTGCAAGGTGTGCTGGATGCCAAAGCTGCCGATGCGTTGTTATTGGCCATACAACAAAAAAAATCCGGTCTAATCCTGCACCTGGTATCGGATGTAGTTGCTCCAGACAGCCAGCATCAGTACAGGATAAACAGCAAGCTACTGCTGGAAGAGTTGATCCGGGCATTTGATCAATACCAGGTACAGTTCAAATATTTTGATTCGTCTTACAACAATTACCGGCTGATCCCTGAACAAATAAAAACAAGTGATAAAACAAGAGCTATTCAAACCACGGCAGCAGGAAAGATGGAAAAAGGAAAAATCCTGAATGCATCCTTTGCACAGGTAGCCGCTGTAGCGCTGCCAATATCAGCCATTCAAAAACAGGATCAACTGAAGTATGATAACAGGATCAAACTGCATTTGCTGAACAACTGGAGCATTGCTATTTCCGGAGCTGAAACAATTAAAGATTATCCTATCGTAACGGATGAGTCATCCCAGTACTGGTTGAACCGGAGAAATCAACAGGAAGTGCTGGTACTGACAGAACCCCAATTGGTGATACCCAACCTTCAAACACCACCGGAACAGGCTGCCTTTCGGTTTATATTCCGGAATACGGGACTGACAGACAGCAATGGGAAACCGGTATTGGAAGGATCGCTCCAGGTGACATTGAACCATGGCATTTCTGAATTGCTGAAAGCAAAAGCAGAAGCAGCATTTCCCGGAAAAAGCGTTGCTTCCATTCAGTTTGATCAAATCAGCTACCTGATGGTGATTCCATATGTGAATGACGCACAGGAAACAGTAAACCTGCAACTATCTCCAGGCGAAATAACAATCCTGGATAATGGACAAACACAACTGGTGTTTCGTTTACTCAACAATGCGATCCGAATGTGTTATGCAGCGATTTCTGGCAACCAACCAAAGTTGAAATTGCAGGTGGCAATGGCATTTTCAGGATACTCAAAACTGGAACCGCAATTATTGCAATTAAAATCAATAGTTGGAACAAAATTATCCTTGACGAAATTGAATCGTGGAGTGAAACCGGCCTGGAATAACAGAATCGAAACCGTTCTTCAACCGGTAGTGCTGGCACAACTGATCGAACCTGCAGTACAGTATAAAATCCAGAGTTATGTACGATCCTCTGTTGTTGACCTGCATTTCCCCTGCACTGATTTTGGAACTTATTACCAGGAGGAATCAGGAGGTGGTTTTACAGCAATCGGATGTAAAGAAGCCTATAAACTGGGAGAAGTATCCCCGGTGCTATACACCCCGATTACTTCCCTTGAATCTGATCAGTATAAGGTGTACCGGTCAACCAATGTGCCCAATGATTTTCTTGTTGTTCCTACCCAATACGTAATCGGAAGGCAGGCGGTGGAAGAAAACAGCAAGCAGTTGCTTAAACCAATGATCCTGCTCTATTCAACGCTGGACGCAGTTTCCGGAACCAGTAAATGGGTGCTGGATGCCACCTTGATTCCGGACATCAGCCTGGTTCAACGGCATGCTTTAAAAAAGGCCTGTGCTAAACTGACGCCCTATCTGCCTCAGCTCCATTACCTGACGGAAATCCCAATGGGTACAAGTGAAGCAGTATTATCGATGGATCAAATGACGGGCACAACAACCAACATTTATCCATATGGTGAATACCTGCGAATGACCATTGAAACCGATATCAGTTCTATTTTGATACTACTGGAAATGCTTAAGCGGGATGCCATCAACGGCCTGCTAACCATTAACCTGCCGGAACAGGAAAAATACAGTAGCCGAATAACGCCAAGTCTGCAGCATATCGGAGGAGAATGGAACAAAGGGCATTGTGTGTTTTCGTATGATGGTAAGGGTAAGTTGAAGCTAACCAATTTAACAGAATGCAGGTTACAGCTTTCAGGAATTACCGAGCTGCTCGACTTAGAAAAAGAGGAAGAACTGGAACTGATAGCAGAACTGGATGCCTTCGGAGAGTTTGAGCAAACGGTACCTGAACTGGATTACCAGGGATTCATTGCGGATTACGTGCTGGTAGATCCTGTACCTGTAGAATTGGAACAGATTAATCAATACATAGAAGACGTGCAATGCCAGGTGATTTTTATTTGCACAACGGATTTAAAAGAGTCGGGGCTCGCAAGAATTGAAATAAGCTTTAAACTAAAAGGACAACCGGAGGCGCAAAAAATAGAATTATCAGCAGAAGAACGCAGCCAGGAAGTATATATTCAAATGCCGGTAACCCATTTCCTGATGGAGCGAATCATTGAATATAAAATCAGCAAACTTGTCAAAACCGACAGTACTGAAACGCTACCAACAACCAACTATTTAGAACAGGACCTGAGCGAAAAAGGAAACTTCATATCAATCAACCTTTAAAAAATCAAATTATGTCAAGAGGAATTTCCCTCCACATCGGACTCAACCGGGTGGACAACAGCCAGTATCCCGGATACACCATTCCGGACTTAGCGGGGTGCATAAATGATGCCAACTCCATGAAGAGTATTGCGCAACAAGCCGGATTCAGTACAACGGATCAATTGCTTGACGGCCAGGCAACTGCCATGAATGTATTGCAAAAAATAAACGAAGCATCCTCGCAACTCTGCAGTGGCGATATTTTCCTGTTGACCTATTCTGGTCATGGCAGCCAGGTGCCGGATGAAACCGGAGAAGAAGAAGATGGCATGAATGAAACATGGGTATTGTACGACCGGCAACTAATCGACAATGAGTTATTCAGCTGCTGGAAAAAATTTGCGGCTGGTGTTCGGATTTTTGTAACATCCGACAGTTGCCACAGTGGCTCCATGGTACGCATGTTATTGTTGAATTACATGCATGATAAAAATCCGGGTAAACGATCCTTGCGAAAAACTTTTACCGAAACGGACATAGAAATTTTCAATCGTCAACTCGAAAAACATCCTTCCCGGTCTGTGCTGGTTGGACCAACCAGAAAAAGCATACCGATTGCTGCAAGCCTGCAGAACTATGTCAAGAATAAAACCCTCTACCAGAACATACAGTTTTTGACCCGTAATGCAAAAGCAGCCAATGAATTTCCAGCTTCTCTAATTTATATTTCCGGGTGCCAGGACAACCAGTTAAGCGGTGATGGCGCTACCAATGGCGTATTCACAGGAAGGCTGCTGGAAGTTTGGAACAATGGTGCCTTTACAGGCCATTACAAAACATTTTATGATACCATTATTGCAGATATGCCGGCAGATCAAACTCCCAACTACATGACACTTGGTAGTAATATTGCGCCATTTGAAGCACAGCGTCCCTTCTGTGTGATAGGAACATCCAGTGGTACTTCAACAAACGCAACCCCATCCGCCTTACCCTCCATGCAGGCGCCGGCCAGTTGGAATGCAGCCAGTATGCCACCAAGTTTCCAGGTGGATAAGGCTGGGAATCCTCAATACTATGTTGAATTTGCGACCGACAATCAATTGTTTGATGCAGCCAATCACGAAAGCAGGAGGAACAGCAGTAATTTTTATGCCAGTTATTCAGACGAACAAAATGGCTATGCATTGGAATCGGGCAATACCTATACCATGAAATCCTATGCCTGGGATGCGTTGAAAAACGCACCGGTAATCTATTTCAGAATCGGATCAACGGTTGACTACAGCTGGAATGGATGGAAAGTTTCTTTCCCCGACGACCAGTATGCAAGCGCCCCCTCCTTCCAGGTAATCAGTGAAGTAGTGGAAGAGACACCCAAACCGGATACGGATGCCGGGAATGAACCAGTTTCCGGCGGAGATGAAACCACCAATAACAGGATCCAGCAATCGGTTGGGTCCGGTGGCAGTAATCAAGCTGCTGATGTCAGACTGATTCAACAGTTGTTAAGTCAGATTTCAGCAGCAGAGGGAGGCACACCCGGAATTCTGGTTGATGGAATAGCTGGTTCAGGAACTATCGCAGCCATCAAAAAATTTCAGACAGCTAATGAATGTTCGCCCTCGGGGATATTCCGGCCAGATAAGGGATCTGTGATTTTGCTCTATATCAAAGCCGGTGTGGCAACGTATTCAATGCGCATGATGGAAGAAATGGAGTATTGAATTTTAGCAATAAGTTAAGCAGGAAAGAGCAATATCTGCACTCCTTCCTGCTTAACTTTTAAAACTTATAACTATAACCAATTCTGAAAACCTGTGTTTCATAATAATCATCACTTGTATACCGGAATCCAATACCTGTTATACTTCTTCTGATAACCATGGTATTTAGTAAATCTGTTGCATTAATGAAAATTTCACCCCTGTTGTTTTGAATCATTTTCTTTAAGCCAGCATCAATTGAAAACCGGGCATCTATTTTACCTTGAGGGATTATATCCGGAGCCAGGTAAACAGCTGTCAACTGAGCCTCCAATCCATTCCTAAATTTGAAATTATTATTGAATTTCAGATTACCAGACAAAACAGTTTGCTTTTCTGCAGAAAATATATTTGTTGCCGGGTATAGATTCGTTACAGTAAATGCATTTATCTGATTACGATAAAGGGTACCATTCAAATTAATCCTGTAAAAATCAGAAAGTTGGTGGTTAAAGATAGCTTCCAGACCGGAATTAGTACTTTTTCCGGCATTCTGGAAAATGGCATAAATCAATCTACTCCCGGGAACTATACTTGAAATTCGGGTAATTGTACCATTGGAAAAACGATGATACAATGCAGCATAAAAATACCCCTGGTTCCAGCTGTTTTTATAACCCAATTCAATGGAATTGGTAAACTGGGGCCGCAATGCGGGATTGCCCACTTTTATTATTTCTGCATCATCATATTTTGGGAAAATCCGAATATCTACTTCATTCGGTCTGTCTACTCTTCTATTAAAAGAAAAACTAAGTTTATGCTGATCGCTCAACTTATAGCCAACCCTGAAATTTGGAAATGGTTGAGTATAATTATATCCATCGCTTTTATATGTACTATGATCAGGATTGACTTCATACTGAATATTTACATATTCCATTCGTAATCCCAGCTCAGCTTCCCATTTTTTTGTCTCAAAGACATAATTACCGTAAACAGCTGGAATAAATTCTTTATAGGTTGCCCAGCCACCGGCTGTTGTATCTAAAACAGAATTTACTCCAGGCCTAAAGTCCATATTAGTCGGTATTGCCCGATTCCGAAATTTAATTCCTGTCTCTATCCGACCATATTTTAAAGGTTTGCTATAGTCGATAGTCAGATCGTAAACCTGTTCATCAGACAACAATTTAAATGCATCAGTCCCTTTAGATGAAGGGAGATAATTATCATAAAAATATTGTTCATCTTCCCGGTGAAACGTATAATTAAAGCCTACATTTAAGAAATGTCCGGGTTCTTTAAATTTATGCTGATAGGCGGCTGTGGCCATAACAGTTGTTTTAAGTTCATCTTCCAAAAACTGCCAGAGCCGCAAGCGCTCGGAAAGCTTATCAGAAAAAAATGGCTGGTCGCCCCTGTCGATAATTTTTTCACTGCCATACAATCCTGTTACAGATAAGGCATTATGTTGATTAAAATTGAAGTCAAGCCCAGCTTTTGTTGTCAAAAAATTAGTATTCCTGTTTCGTTTTAATTGTGATTGAATAACAGTTCCATCGTCATAATTCCTGGTAACAAATTCATTTTTATTCAAGGTCTGAGTATACAAATTATCAACCTGAATAAAACTGTTCAATTTATTTTTTCTATAATTCAGGGTAAGTGACGGATTCAGTTTAGGTGTAGCAGTATACTGTGGTCGGATATCAGGCAGGTTTTCCTTTCTTATCCATAATACGCCCAAACCTGTGGCGATTCCAATTTTTCCATTGAAACCCTGTTGCCGGTTCTTTTTCATAATAATGTTAATAATTCCTGCATTACCATTGGCATCGTACCTGGCAGACGGATTATTGATGATTTCAATTCTGTCAATAGCAGATGCAGGAATATTATCTAGGCCAGTTTGGCTTCCGAATCCGGTCAAAGCGGTTTGTTTCCCGTCAATCAGTACAGTCACTTTATCATTTCCACGTAACTGAACTTTACCATCCTGCACTGTTACCCCAGGTAAATTTTGCATCGTTTGTAATACGGAACCTCCGCTTTGGCTTATATTATCGGAAAGTGAATAGGTTTTTTTATCCAGTTTACTGCTTAGGTCGGCTGCTTTCGCGGTCACCGTAACCCCTTCCAGTAAACTGGTTCGTTCGGATAGTTCAATTTGAGGTATGTCAAGGTAGGCAGATAAACTACCTATAAAAACCGGCGTTCTTATTGGTTCAAATCCGGTAAAAGAGATTTCCAACAGATAATTGCCCGGTTTTATACCAGGGATAGAGAATCTGCCATCTTCATTGGTAACAGTACCGGTTACAAAACTGCTGTCGATTTTGTACTTAAATATGACATTTGCATAAGCAATAGCAGCTTTCGTCTTATTATCTTTTACGATTCCGGAAATGGTAACTGATGTCACCTGACCAACGGTCATATGAGTCATGAAGACAGATAGAATAACTAGAAATGTTCTAAAATTCATTGTAAACAGATAGATTTTACTTAAACCATCGAAATGCAAAAATTTAGACCAAATTCGAAGAGATTTTGAATTTCCTACAATTCTAATTTTATTCTAATTTCTTACGGTAATTTGTTATATGAAAATATTACTGGTAGAAGATGAGGTGCAACTAGCAAGAAGTATCCTCAACTTCCTGAATGCTCAGGATTATCTATGTGAATGGACTGCTACCTTTGCGGACGCAGTCGAAAAAATCGGATTACACTTTTATGATTGTATCTTGTTGGACATTAATCTACCGGATGGGAATGGGCTGAAATTACTTGAATTACTGAGAGCGGATAATAAAGAAGAGGGAGTTATAATAATTTCAGCAAATAACTCATTGGAAGATAAAATCAGGGGCTTACATATCGGTGCTGATGATTATCTTACCAAACCTTTTCATTTATCGGAATTAGCTGCACGTATTTTTTCAATTGTACGGCGTAAACAATTCAACAATTCGAATATCATTCGTCAGAACGAACTGGAAATTGATCTATTAGCCAAAACGGTAATTGTAAATAATAAGCAGGTAGTTTTGACAAAAAAAGAATTCGATTTATTAATTTACTTTATCGGCAACAAAAACAGGGTGCTATCCAAAAGTACACTTGCAGAACACCTTTCTGGAGATTTTGCGGACATGCTGGATAATCACGATTTTGTTTATGCACATGTAAAAAATCTGAAAAAAAAGCTAACAGAAGCAGGGTGTGAAAATTATTTAAAAACAGTTTATGGAACCGGATACAGATGGGAATTGAACTAAATGGTGTAATGCAACCACTACTTCAAAAGACGCTGCTACCTCTATTAAGGTACATATTGATAGTTCTTGGTATTAGTATTCCAATATACTTTTGGGTGGTGGATTCAATTTGGAAAGAGGAACTGGATGAACAGAATATTATCGTTGCCAATAAAACTGCGTTTTCTTTTAATCAACTGAAGCTTTCTGATAAACAACTGAAAGAAAGTCTGCAACTGTGGAACCAAATCCAACCTTCTACATCCATTGAAGAACTAACTGCAGATGATAACAAAAAAGACAGCACTTATACAATTACCCTGAGAGAACCTGATTACCAGGCAGAAAAAATGGATCGTTTCCGTTGCCTTTCGAAAATAATTTATATTCAAAATAAACCTTATCGTTTCAGGATTCAAACGAATATTGAAGAAACCTATGAAACCATCGGTTATCTTGCCGGAACAACTGTTGTTGTGATACTGTTGATTGTTGCTGGTATGTTATATCTGAATCAAAAAATATCAAGGCAAATCTGGGCACCCTTTCAAAAAACACTTGAAAGCCTGAAAAAATTCCAACTCAATCAACAACAGATGCTTGCATTTGCCAAATCGGATATCACCGAATTTCAGGAGTTAAATACGGCCATCGAAACTATGGTGGAGCATAGCATCAGTGTTTATAAAACGCAGAAAGAATTTACCGAAAACGCATCCCATGAATTACAGACGCCTTTGGCTATCTTAAAAAATAAACTGGATTTGTTATTACAAAGCGAAGGCCTCACTGAACAACAATACCAGTTGGCGGAAGAAATGAACGCAGCCCTCTTGCGAAGCACCAGGATAAATAAAAACCTACTGTTACTGGCTAAAATTGAAAACAATCAATTTGACAGCTCTGAAAAGGTCTCAATAGATACCATATTGCTACAATCGCTTGATACCCTTAAAGAATATATGGATCAAAAAGATATCAGGCTGATTCAAAAGATTGTATCACCAGTTGATAAAAATGCCAGCAGCGGATTAACTGAATTACTCTGCAATAACCTGTTACTAAACGCAATCAGGAATACACCGGAAGGGGGTCAAATTTCCGTACTGCTGGACAACCATCAGCTTGAAATCTCCAATTCCGGGCAGCAGGCACTGGATCCGCAACAGTTATTCACCCGCTTTTCAGGCATCTCCAAATCTACCGGAGGAACCGGACTTGGACTTGCCATCGTTCAGGAAATCTGCAAATTTCATCAATGGAGGATCTCCTATGAATTTCGGAATGGCAGCCATTTATTTCGGGTAGGGTTCGGTAATTCAACTTTTCTTCAAAATTGAGTCGGTGCTTTGCAGTAAATAAGCACTCAACCCCACATGAAACCAGGCCGATATTCCCTCTTACTGAACCTATTGGTTACCTATTTAGTAAGCTCCCTGATTGTACGGATAGCCCTGTTTACCTGGTCATTCCGGGATATTGACGTTCACTTCCTGGCGTTGCTCAGGGCACTGGGAATGGGATTTCTCTATGACCTGGCATCCGGATTGGGATTCCTGCTGCTTTACCAATTGTATTTACTGCTGTTGCCAAAACGCTGGACCGGTAGCCGATTCGATAAATCGATTACCTATTTTTATGCTGGGATCATCCTATTCATTCAATACTTCAGCCTGCTGGCAGAATTTCCCTTCTGGGATGAATTTGGGGTTCGTTTTAATTTTATAGCTGTTGATTATTTAATCTACACCTATGAAGTGGTGAACAATATCAACCAGTCCTACCCCATCCCACTGATCCTGCTTGTATTGTTCTTATTAACAGGATTTAGTTTTTGGTATTTAAAGCGAACAGCGGCTTTGAAACAAACCTTTAACAGCCAGATCAGCATCCGAAAAAGAATACAAACCGGATTGCCGCTACTACTTCTTTCTGTCATCCTGCTCAGTTGGCTGAAAAACAAACAGGCAGATTTCAGTAATAACCTGACTATTAATGAGATCAGCAAAAATGGTGTTTTTTCCTTTTTTGCTGCCTATCGATCCAATGAACTGGATTATGATCAGTTTTACAGGCAATTACCCCGGGAAAAGGCCTACCAGCTTGTAAGGAACCAGATACGCCAGGATAATCAGGTTTTTCCATCTCAAAGCGCAGAAGACATTCTACGGGTTACACAAGACTCCACCAACGAAACCAGACCGAATATCATCCTTGTCACGATTGAAAGTTTCAGCGCCGATTTTTCCGGATTATTTGGTAATTCCAAAGGACTCACTCCTAACTTTGATCAATTGGCAAAAGAAGGTATTCTGTTTACCAATTTGTTTGCAACCGGAACACGAACAGTAAGAGGAATGGAGGCATTGACATTATGTGTTCCCCCAACTCCTGGTAACAGTATTGTTAGGCGACCAGATAATGAAGGATTGTATTCCATTGCAACCATCCTGAAAGAAAAGAATTACCATCCCTGGTTTATTTACGGTGGTGATGGCTATTTTGATAATATGAATAATTTCTTTGGGGGACAGGGTTTTGACATAATTGACCGCGACCGGGGCAACCCCTTGGCGGATGACATTGAATCTACCCGCATTCCTATTCCAGACGAAGAAGTGAGTTTTGAAAATGCCTGGGGTATATGCGATGAAGACATCTACCAGCAAGCCATTCAGTATGCAGATAGCAGCAGCAGCAAAAAGCAACCGTTTTTTCAGTTCATCATGACAACTTCCAATCATAAACCCTACACCTTTCCTACCGGTAAAATTGATTTACCTCAAGGAAGCAGAGATGCTGCTGTGAAATATACAGACTACGCATTAGGAAAATTCATCGAGGCAGCAAAAACCAAAGACTGGTTCAACAATACAGTCTTTGTGATCGTTGCAGATCATTGCGCCAGTAGCGCCGGTAAATGGGAAATCAATATCAACAAACATCATATACCAGCGTTGATATATAACCTGCACCAGCCCGCCAGTCAAATCAACCGTTTGACATCTCAAATTGATTTGATGCCTACACTGTTTGGTTATTTACACTGGAACTATTCAACTGAGTTGTATGGAATGGATGTGTTACATCGGTCAGTAGAAAAAGATCGTGCTTTTGTTGGCAATTACAGAACACTCGGCCTTCTAAAGGGGGACATATTTACACAAATTGATGATCGCAAAAGAAGCAAACAGTTTCAGGTGCTTGACAAAGGAAAATCACTCCGGGAACTGACAAAAGGTGACAGTGCCCTGGTCTCAGAAACTATCTCTTATTACCAAACTGCCAGTGACCGATTTAAAAACGGTAAAATGAAAACGACCGGAAGATAAGTTTCGGCTAATCAATTCACCGTATCCAACTTAAACAACTTGTCCAATTGTCTGCGATTGACAAAATCGGGTGTAAGGTATTTCAGCACAAAATTTCGCAAACCCATTCCAAGAGGATTCGTCAGATGAGAAATTTTTCCCAGCTGCCAGGAAGTATTCACTACATAATGAGCTTTCTCCATACGAACAGCCGGATAGCGCTCAATTGCCTCATCCAGCGTTCCTTTTTTTAGTAATTCCCCCAGCACAAAAGCATCTTCAATGGCCTGGCAGGCTCCCTGTCCCAGGTTGGGAGTGGTGGCATGTGCAGCATCACCCACTAAACAGACCCTGTTTTGATTCCAGGTAGTAAACGGCTGAATATCATACAGCGGCCCCCAGATCAATTTGTCAGGTGAAGTTTGTTCAATCATATCCTTTACAATAGGATGAAATTCCCTGAACAAAGCAGGTAAATCCACCGTTTGATCCGTGGCTATCATATCCTCATTGATAACCACATACCAATAAAATTCCTGCTCATTTATTTGAACAAATCCCATCCTTTTACCTTTTCCCCAGGCTTCAACTGCACCATGCTCATAACTTGCCGGTAATTGAAAATTTAAAACTCCCCTCCAGCAAACCTGGTTGGCAGAACGGTATTGAACGGCCGGAAACAAGAGCTCTCTCACTTTTGACTTGATACCATCCGCCCCAATAACATGCGTAACGAGGGAAGTACTGCCATCCTCAAAACATAGTACAAAATTGTTCCCTTCCCGGCTAACCGAATGGAGTCTTTTATTCAGTTTGATATTATGACTTCCTACTTCATTCCAAAGTATTTCATGCAAGTGAGCCCGATGAATGGCCAGATTTTGTAATCCATATTGCTGCTCGAATCCTTTTAGCGAAAATTGAGAAAGAGTTCCCAGGCCAGCATCTGTTATTAGCATAGTATCTATTCGATGGCCTTTCGAATACAATAATTGATCAAGCCCATACTTTGCTAACACCTGCATTGCGTTACTCGCCAGAATAATACCTGCACCTACCTGCCTGATTTCGGAGGCAGCTTCATACAACGTAAATGGGATATTTGCGTTCTTAAGTACCAGCGCAGTGGTCAATCCGCCTATTCCTCCTCCAACAATTGCAACCTGCATATTTTCTTTTTTCAAAACTTCCGGCAGGAAAATGACATCCTGTTAATAAAATTAATGCAGATCGAAAAATAAAATTAAAAATAATTTGTGCAACCATATAATTGCATATATTTATGCAACCATTTGGTAGCATATAAAAACGATGAACAGCAGAAGAGATGTTTTTCAGGCGATAGCCGACCCCACCCGTAGAGCCATTATTCTGTTACTGGCAGCTGGAGCGATGACACCCAATGCCCTTGCGGAGCATTTTAATTCCAGCAGGCAGGCTGTATCGAAGCATTTGCAGATCCTGTCGGAATGTGAAATCGTTATACAGAAACAACAAGGAAGAGAAATCCACTATCACCTGAATGCAGCAAAAATGAAAGAGATCGAAAAATGGCTGGAGCAATTCAAAAAACTACTAGCCAAACGGTTCGATCAATTGGATGATGTACTTAGAAACCTAAAAAATACCAAACGATGAACAAAACCATCCTATTTGAATTCACAACAGACAAAGAAAACAAACGGATCCATGTAGAACGCTCCTTTGATGCGGATGTGGAGCTTGTCTGGGCTGCCTGGACGGAAGCTGAAATTCTTGATCAGTGGTGGGCCCCTAAACCCTGGCAGGCGGTCACTCATTCAATGAACTTTTCTGAGGGAGGACGCTGGTTGTATTATATGCAGGGACCTGAAGGCGAAAAACACTGGTGCCTCTTTGATTTTGAAAAAATCATCCCATTAAAACATTTTTCCGGAATGGATGCTTTCTGCAATGAACAGGGCATCATCAATGATTCTAAACCCCGGGTTCAATGGAACAATGATTTTGAAGCAGCCGAAGGGCAAACCCTGGTGCGCATACAACTGCAGTTTGAAAAACTGGAAGACCTCGAAACTATTATTCAGATGGGCTTCAGGGAAGGATTTACAGCCGGATTGGAAAACCTGGATCAATATATTGCTGCACAATTTTACCTGCGAAAGCAAAACCGGACAAATTCCAGGGCCAGGGTATCAACCTATCTCAATTTCGCGGGAAACACAGATGAGGCTTTCTATTTTTACCGGGATGTTTTTCAATCAGAATTTATTAATGGCATCACCAGGTTTGGCGATCTTCCTCCTGATTCCTCGCACCCACCAGTAGCCGAAAATATAAAAAACATGGTCTTACATGTAGAGTTACCTATACTTGGTGGACATATCCTGATGGGTACAGACGCGCCTAAAGAAATGGGATTCACTTTATCACAGGGTAACAACATGCATATTCAGCTGGAACCCGAATCAAGAGCCGAAGCAGATCGGATTTTCAAAGCGCTTTCGGAAGGTGGTGTCATTGAAATGCCCATGCAGGATATGTTTTTTGGTGCGTATTTCGGAAGTTTCACAGACAAGTTTGGTATTAACTGGATGATTCATGTTAATAATAAAAATCAACCTACCCATGAAAAATAAAATTTTCAATATTGTTTCTGTTTTATTCGGATTGCTCCTGATCAATGGAGGCCTGAACAAATTTTTCAATTACCTGCCGGTACCTGAAAATTTACCTGAACCCCTGATAAAGGACAGCATGGCGCTTATGGAGATATCCTGGCTAATGCCACTGATTGCCAGCGCTGAACTAACAGGCGGACTGCTGATCCTTTTTCCAAGGACCCGCGCACTTGGATTGTTAATCGTTTTCCCGGTTATGACAGGAGTACTATTGACACATCTTACGGTTGCCCCGGACGGACTTATTATGGCATTAATTATATGGGTAGTAATAGGATGGATTATGTGGGAAAATCGTAGTAAGTTTCTTCAACTTATTCGCTGATGGCATTCTAGATACAATTGGGTTAGTTCAATTATCAGAAAAGTCAGGGTATCCTTGGGACAAACCTGACTTTTCTGTTTCTAACGCATTCACTTAGATGCGGATAAAAAGATCCAGAAGACTATTCGGAAGAATGACTACCAAACATCCAACCTACGGAAAATCCTACGGCATCCAGTGAGCGGAGTTTTTGACCGTCTAGATTTGACAAATTGGTTGTTCCGAAATTGAAAAAAGTACTAAGTGCAATGCCATTTGCAAATTGGTAACCTCCTTTAATCTGTACACCAATATCCATTCGTTTCATCTCGTCCTCTCCTTTTCCAAATTGAATATCTTCTGTAAATCCATCATAGGAATATTTACCGGACAGTGTATACATAAAATTCGGCCCAAGACCAGCAAAGATTGTACTGTTGTTGTTGAAAACATGAGAATACATAATGGGAACAGGAACAGAGATACGGTTCAGCTTAAATTCATCCCATCCTTCATACGACAATTTACCCGCTCGGAATAAAACCGAGGGACGAACAGCCAGGAAATGATTCAATTGAAAATGTGCTGTTGCCCCGATCTGATAATTTACACCTGCGTAAGTATTTGCATCCTGATCATACAAGCCAGAAGCAGTGAACCCGGCTTCAGGACCTACACTAACCTGCGCAAAAGAAGCACTTGAAATAAGAAAAAAGGAGGAACAGGCCAGTACCAGTGGCTTAAGGAAATTGTTTTTCATAGAAAAAGTTAGTTTTTAATGGGCTCAAAAATAATAGAAGAAAAATAAAATCCAAATTTCCCACCAAAAATCAATTTCCAGCTTTGATGATTGGCAGCCGGATTACAGATGGATATTTTGCAGAATGGTGAATGGTATTCTCCACTACTCTACCGGCTGATTCATCATAATTGTTACCACCTGTATTCAGGTTACGCTCAAATCTGGGGAAATTACTGCTGGAAATTTCAATACGAATCCGGTGACCGGGTGCAAAATAATTACTGGTGACCATCGGCGTTAGATCCACCTTATAAACTTTATCATTTTCCATCATTACTTCCTTATCGTATCCTTCCCGGTAGCGCAGGCGCTGAATCGTTTCATCCAGGTTGTAGGCCTTGCCATCCGGATACACATCAATCAGTTTAATGGTGATATCTGAATCCGGTCCGGTTGATGACACATATAAAGAGGTTTCAATAAATCCCGTTACCTCCACCCCTTCTTTTAATTCCTCCGAAGTGTATACCAGGATATCATTTCTCAATTCCATGGCTGACTGATCAAAGGAACCTCCCTGGATGGCATTTCCTGTACAACAAACATTTCCGCCATATGAGGGAACAGGATTCATCGGATCGTAGGTGAATCTGTCAGGTTTACTCTTTGCACCGGGCTTTTTGATGCTCAGAATGCCATCTCCAAGCCGACTGTTAGCGCTGCCACCACTATTTAAATAAAAGCTGCGCATTTCGGTATTAGGCAAAGGAAAACTTTCCGCCTGCTGCCATTTGTTGCTACCCATGGTATAGTACCGAACTCGCGGATTGCTGGTCTTAAAATCATTTTGCTCGCCTTTCAGGAGCATATCGAACCAGCCCCAGGTAAGTTCATCATAATTCAATCGCGCATCTCCCACACTCCTTTCTCCAACAACGGTATTTTCAGTTGCGCGTTTATAAGAACAATGCAAAACCGGTGCAATGATCAGGTATTGGTTATCCGCAACTCCTGGCTTCTTCGCTGTATTGCGCACATGATTAAAGAGTGCAATATTGGGAGCTGATGATACATCGTACCAGGAAACAAACCAGAAAGCTGGTACTTCCATCGGCATATTATCATGGTACAATCCTCCCTGGAACCAGGCCGGATCATTGGGTTTTCGAACGATCATCTTCTCATAAATGCCAGTTGATCCCTGTGCATTTTTAATGATATCTTTTACTGGTAAGTGTTTCAGTTTTGCTGCCCAATCAACTCTTGGCATTTCTGGCCCCATATCATAAAACCGCTGAATGCGCTGCAGGTCTTGCTGGCTGATATCTTTGGGAAGTCTGGGGCGATACAGATCGTGTTGTGTTCCATACAACCAGGCAGTAAATAACATTTGCTGGGCTCCGCCTCTGTACCAGTTTCCCTGCTCAAAAAATTTTCCTACCCTGCCTACTCCGGCGCCAAATCCCTGTGCTACCATTGCAGCCAATGCAGGATGATTCAGCGAGGCAGCAGCCATCTGCCATTCAGCTGTAGAGGAACAACCGATCAGTCCGATCTTTCCATTACTCCAGGACTGATTCGACATCCATTCGAAAGCATCATAACCGTCGGTAAGCGGTGTACCCAGGATATCCCATTCACCTTCTGAAAAAAAGCGTCCGCGTTCATTCTGTACTACATATGCATATCCCCTGCTCACGGCAGCATAAGCTTCTTCCAGGGTACGAGTGGTCATCTTACCATCTACCCAGGTATTGAAATTATAGGGTGTCCGGCTGAATACAATCGGAACTTTCTGATTGCCTTTGGGGCGATAAATATCCGTAGCGAGTCGGATACCATCACGCATGGGCATCATAACCTTCTGGTCAATGATGGCGATGGAATCGAGTTTCCGGTAAATAGCCGCGGTATCCTGGGCCGCCAGTTGCAATACCAGCAGAAAGCCAATAAAAAGCAGGGAGATCTTTTTCATAATCCGAATGTAAGAATTTGAAAGCAGCTTTCCATTAAAGTACCTTAGTAGAAAAGCAGCCGAATGAAGACGTATTCTTTTTTACTTGCCTGGTTATTGGGAACCAGCCTCAGCTCAATAGCGCAATCTTCACAACAAATGGTACGACTAGCTAAAATTGAAGTGGATCCCAATCAATTAGAAGTTTACAACAACGCGTTGAAAGAACAAATGCAGGTAGCTATAAAAAAGGAACCAGGGGTGCTAACCTATTATGCGGTAGCCGAAAAAACAGCTCCGCACCGGATCACCATTCTTGAAATTTATGCTGATAGCAGTGCCTATTTGTTGCACATCAAAACAGCTCATTTCCTGAAATACAAGGAAACCGTCAAGGACATGGTGAAATCTCTTGAGCTGATTGATGTATCAATTATAGGAGTGGCGAGAAAACCGGAAGATAAATAATTGAAAAATCATGAGATTTGTGAAGCATGATCAGTCAACGACAGATTTTACAAATCAATGGTCAGGTTGTATTTGAGCGACTAACCATTGAACCTCCCTTTAAGCACAAAGCTATTTTCCCCAATGAAGCCTGCCTGCTTTATTTGAGCAAAGGCAGCCTGGAAATCGAATCCATTAATGGTATTCACAGCATGCAATCCGGGGAGAACCTGTTGCTTAAATGTGGAATTTATTTTGCAGAAATCCTTCAACAGGCAGATCAAACCCATGCAACCGTTGTAGCCATTCATCTACCAAAAGATCTCCTCAAAAAACTGATTCAGCAGGATGATCAATTAACGATAAAAACTGTCTCAGCCACATCGATTATTTCTACAGCAACCAGTTCACGGGTGTTGGCGGCATTTATACAATCTCTTGTTATCTACTTTGAATCACCTGAATTAACCAACGATGCGATATTAACCGGCAAAATTCGTGAACTGGTTTTATTATTAGTGCAAACAAACTATGCCAAATCCATCAATGATTTGATTGATCAACTCTTTTCCCCTCAACTGGCCTCTTTCAGGGAAACCATTGAGGCACATATTTTTTCACGTGCAAGCATCAATGATCTCGCCCGTTTAACCGGCATGAGCCTTTCCAGCTTTAAACGACATTTCGAAAAAATTTACCAGGATAGTCCGGCACAATACATTCAATCAATAAAAATCCAGGAAGCCTGCAAATTTCTGCTACGTTCTTCCCTTAGCATTCATGAAATAGCGTACCGTACCGGATTTCAGGACCCTTCTCATTTCACCAAAGTATTTCGGAAATGGACTGGCCATTCACCAATGGAATTCAGAAACAATCGCCCGGATCCTGAACCAAACAGACCAGCTTTTGGGCAAAACTGACCATTCTTTCCGATTGGCCACCAGTAGTTTTGCTTTATGAAACAGATTCATTTTCTTGCTGCCTTCTTAGGTGGTTCAATTTTTGTTTTTGGTATCCTCAAATTTATAGATCCCTTTCGTTCCTGGTATCAGACCCAGATTAGTTCAAGCGGACTTGGAACAGCTGCGTACTGGCTGGGTATTGTTGGTGAAATAGGAGTAGGTGCTATGTTGTTGCTGACGGTAATCAACCGTAAAAAGTATAGCACCGGAAAACACAGATTTATGGGAATTACTTCATCATTACTGCTTATAATCATGATGGTAACCGGTATATATGTACACCTGCATCCGGCAGTTCCCGCAGCAGTCTTGCCGTTGAAAATCAAACCACCTTATATCCCGGCAATTTTTCTTCTGGCTGCCTTGATTCATTTACGTTTACTGATGAGGCAAATCAAGTAATTTACAGCGATGGCCACCTGCTATTCCTGTCATGCGCTGTTAAATCGAAAAAATCAGTCCTGGGAACATATTATTCCCAGCGCACTGGGTGGCTCTACCAAAAGCCGACGGATTCTCTGCAAAACCTGCAATGAAAAAGCGGGCAGCACAATTGACCAGGCGCTTGTAGCTTACTGCCGGAATCAATTGGAAAAATTTGGTATACAACCAGACAGAATCAATTCCAGCCAGGATTGGAAGCCTCAGTCATTTACATCAGAAATGGTGATGTTGGCTGTGAATAAAATTCTTGCCAACTGCTACTTCTGGAAATGGGAACCTGCTAGCAGAATCCTACACTATGATTCCATACAAAAGTATTTCCGGGTAGTACCTCGCTTTTATCCTGAATTGCCAATACACCTGATTTACCTGGAAGGCCGCGAGCATACTGGTTGGATGACTGGTTATATCGAACTATTTGGAGAGATTGGCTTTACAGTCAAGTTTGAAACAGCGTTTGCAGGAAAAAATACGGCAGCACTTTTCTTGCAGGATCCTGTTTCCAAAAAGGAATACGTAACCACAGCGGAGGAACGGACTCAACTCATTGAATTTATAAGAAAGCAGCTTCAAGCCACTGAATCAGACTTTCGCTGAACCATATCTTTCATAACTTTTTTATTCCATCGGCAACATCTCTTCCTCGATTTCCTGCCCACTCAGTGCAGCCGCAAATACTTTGAACCCATTAATCTTGCCATTGAAATAACGCTGATCCGGAAACTCTTCATTGCCTCCCATTACCCATCGCAAACGACTCGACAAATTCACAGTCCTGTCTACTTCAAAAGAACCTGCTTTCACACCATCAATATAAAGGGTGAAGATTTTTCCTTTACACACACCGGCAATATGATGCCATTTGTTTTCCCAATCCTTTGGCAAGGGCACATCACAGGAACCCTGCCCCCAGCCACCCGCAAAAAAACTTAAGGATTGGCCTGTCTGCTGCAGTACAATAAAATCTCCCTTTGCAAGTATATCCGCCATACCTTTTTGTTTTCCTGGTAATACCCAGGCCATTACAGTAATTTCATCCTGCAGTTCATCCAGGCTTGGAGAATTCTCAAACTGTACATATTGAATGGTTTGGGTAGTATTATCTCCCATGAGCCGGGTTTCCTGTTTGAATAAGCCATGATTCCCAAGCCCCGATCCGTCCTTTATTTGCTCTCCCGGCTTCGCTTTACCCATTGAGATATCCAATATCATTTTCTCCCGAGCTTGCTCAAAAACTTTAACTGAGGCAGCCTTATCTCCAATCTGAACCTGCATAATTCCAGGAAGATCAGCCGGCACTTGAACAGATTGCCTTTTTTCTTCACCAGCCTCCAGTGTAAAACCTTCATCCTTTACCTTTCGACCACTAACCAAAACCGGAAGCAACACTGTTTCTGTTTTACCTGTAATATTTTGAACAATATAATCTAACCTATGTGCTGTTCCATATTTAGCCAGTGGTACAGTCCTCAATTCCTTTACTAAAAATTTTTGATTTGGTGTTTCCGCAGGAAGCTTCACCGTAAAGGGAATAAGGTGTCCCTCATTTAATTGAATCGTATGTTCACCTGGCTGGTAAGCCTTTAGCAGCACTGAATCTGTAATGGTGGCTCCTTCCGGTAACCAGTTCATTTTTGAATTTTTCGGTTGCCCGTCTACATAAAGCTGAACAGAAGCATTTCCATCAGCACCAGTATTTCGCAATGTATAAATTACCCAAACTGAATCGTTGGGCATAACATCCTGCTTCCTGATATAGTAGCCAAGTAACTCCGGTTGTACAGGATGAATCGTTGCCGATCTGCCATCAAACCGCGTGGATTGGAATTTTTCATCCGCCGGCTTTGATCCAAGATCAAAAACCAATGTTCCACCCAAAGCTAGCTCATCGTGATGCAGAAACAACTGATTTAATGGTTTATCCCTGAGGCTTAGTCCTTGTACATAAATATTTTCTACAGAATTTGATGGTGCTTTTATCTCAACTGTTTTTCCGCCTGGCAGTTGCAGTTTTACCTGTTTAAAAAGGGGCGACCCGATTTCATACACAGTAGCCCCTACTGCTACCGGATAAAAACCCATGGCACTAAAAACAAACCAGCTCGACATGGAACCAAGGTCGTCGTTGCCGGGAATACCACCCGGACCGGCAGAAAATTTTTCCTGCATAATTTCGCGTACCCATGCCTGTGAAAGGGAAGGCTGATCTGTAAAATTGAATAAATAAGGGACATGAAATGCGGGTTCATTATCAAATAGCAAAAGTCCGGTTGTGAGCGCGGAATCAAGTTTGTCAATAAAAGCGGAATCCCCTCCCATCAGGTTTACAAGTCCCCGTGCATCATGAGGTATCACATAACTATAGATCCACTTATCCCCTTCTTTATACCCGTTACTCTCTGGTTCAATTATGAATTCCTCCTGTTTTTTGGGCAGGATAAATCCACTGGGTGAATGAAACAGGTTACGGTAGCTGTATGCAAGCGGACTAAAAAAACTGATGCCGGCTGAATCATTTGCTTCTTTTGCCATTTCCGACATTACCCAGTCATTATAGGAAAATTCTACCGTCTTCGTAACTGATTCAGAGAAATTTGCTGACACATATCCTTTTTGCCGGTATTCTGCGAAATCAGGTTCCTGCATAGTGGAATCCAGGGAAGCCAGCATAGCTTTCCAGGCAAGTTGTAAATCAAATCCACGAATTCCCTTGCGCCAGCTATCCAGTATAACCGGAAGCGAGTGGTAACCGGTCATCGGACCCTTAGGCAATTTACCTGTTTGTTCAAAATGGTCCAGCATGGAACGAATCATATCTTCCTGTACAGATGGAACCAGCAGTGCCAGTAAGGGATGTAAACTTCGGTAGGTATCCCAGGGAGAGAATTTACTGAACTGATTAGTACCTTTCGTGGAGTAAATCTTACCTCCAGCTCCTCTATAACGGCCATCAACATCCGAAATAATCCAGGGTACAAGGAAAGAATGATAAAGCGCCGTGTAAAACTTTGTTTTATTTACTTCAGAAGGATCTTCCACCTGGATGAGGTTGAGCAGGTTTGTCCATTGCTGCTGGTTCGCTTTACGGAAAGCGTCAAAATCCCAATCCGGACATTCACGCTGCATATTTCGCATACTCCCGGCTTCATCAACTGAGGATACTGATAATTTCATCAACACCGAGTTATCAGCGGAGCGGGGTGAAAAAGTCAGGATCACACCATCTTCAACAGGTTCCATACCCATCATATCAGTTGGAAATGCAAGCAGCAGGTTCTGGCGTTCACTATAGAGGAGGCGCTTGGATCTTGGTATGAGTTTACCCATATCGCCCAAAAAGATCCGTGGTAATACACCATTGGGAAAACGAAAACGGAAAAGCCCGGTACGAACGGATGTAGTCATTTCTGCAGTACCCTGGTCATCCGTGAACTGAACCTGGTAATACCCCGGTTGAGCATTTTCCTCCCTATGACGAAAAGGCCGGCCGGCACTGTGTTTCTTCCGAAACCTGGAATCAGCGAGTGGCAGCACTTTCATGTTTCCTGCAGAGCCATTCGGGTAACCGCTGCTATGATTGGTACAACTGAAGAAATAGATGATAGAGTCGCGGTAATCATATCCCTTCAGTCCACCGGTTTTTGTTTCCGGACTCAATTGCACCCTTCCCCAGGGTGCTACAGCACCGGGATAAGCTCCCCCTTCAGCCCCCCATTTGGTTGGCTGTTCGGCATTGGTAGTACCAATAAAGGGATTGACGAGATCCAGAACAGTTGTTGCCTTGGTTGTTTGTACGGCTTGCGCAGCAGCATAAAAAGGAACAAAGACGCATCCCGCTATTGCAGTTGCTACTAAAGAAAAAAGGGCCTGTTTCATACGGCCCTGAAAATAAGAAATCTGCTGCACCCGAAACAGGATCTGCGCCTCCCCCTTCCCTCAATTTGCGCAAAAGCCTCAATTACCCATCAGGCAATTGAGGCTTTTCGTTTAACTTCTCACTTCTCACTTCTAAATTCTTACTTCACTAATATCCCTGGTTCTGTACCAGGTTCGGATTCACCCGAATATCGTTGAAAGGAATGGGAAACGCCCAGGAGCGGGAGTTGGCTCCCACTGAACAATTGTTGGAAGAAGATCCACCTGCAGTACCACATTCAGTTCTGTTGATGATACGAGTAGTACGCTTGATATCAAACCAGCGATGTCCTTCACCCAGCAATTCTACTCTGCGCAACAACAGGATCGCATCCAGGAGTGCAGTACCTGTTTCATTGCCTTCATCCACACCGCGCGCAGTACGCAACGCATTCAGATCTTCCAGGGCAGTTGGATTTCCAAGACGCTGTTTTGCTTCTGCCCGAATCAGCATCATCTCACCAGCACGGAATACTTTAAAACTGTTTACGCCAGGGTATTTATCAACGATGGTACGTTGAAAACCACCAATACCCGTTTGATCAAAGAGAATAACTCCTGGTTCGTCATAAGCGCCACCCAGATCTTTAATAATATTGCTGATCGGAGTTGCTACCCGGTAATTGGGATTACCTCCGGAGATACCACCACCAGGTGTAAGTGAATTGTCAGAGGGAATCGCCCAATACACTTCACTCGAAGGAGCAGCTTCTGTATCAGTTGAAAATGCTGCTACATAACCATCGGCATCCGTAAGTCCGCGAGCATCCAGTGCCGTAGTTGCTTCATCAATTGCTGCCTGCCAGTTTCCAGCATATAAATTGATTCGGGCACGCATAGCATGAACCACTGTTTCATCAATGTAGTAGCGGGCAGTATTTCCGGAAGGATTGCCTCCCTGCTCAAATGCAATCAAGGCATTTTCGAGATCTTCAAAGATCCGGTCATAGACTTCTTTTACCGTATTTCGTGCCGGCAAAATGGTAAGCGGATTTAATGGATCAAAACTGGTTACATAAGGAACTGCCAGCTCAGTAGAATTCCGATCGTATTGAGGAGCAAAATAACGCAGCAAGTCAAAATGAGCATGCGCACGAATGGCGAGTGCCTGTCCACGAACTGTTTTTGCTTCCGCTTCTGTATCTCCGGTCTCATATGCAGGTAAGGCCTGCAGTACATTGTTCACCCGGGAAATGATTTCATAACCCTGGCGAAATGCCAGTTGAACTGCACCATTATCCGCATTGTAAGCCAACTCAGACAGGATGCGCCAGTTACCCAGGCTTTCCAAGGCTTCAATCATATCATCACCCATCATATCGGGTAATGCACTCCAGGCACTTGCTGATCCGCTGGCAGCCGGATTATTGTAATACCGGGTGCTTTTAAATCCTTCATAACTTCCCTGAAGAGCAGATTGAACATCTTCAAAGGTTTTCAATTCGGTCAGCTCAGTCTGCGGTTCTGTTTCCAGCTGTTTGTTGCAGGCACTCATTACCAGCAGGCCTCCCGCTAAAATGGTTGTATATAAAAAACTACGTTTCATGTGTTCTGTTTTTGAGAATTAAAGGGTAAGGTTAACGCCTACGGTTACACGCTTCAAAGAAGGATACTGTGCTCCACTCACCGAGGCATTGGAGTTCGGATCTGCATCATTCACACTGGACACTTCCGGATCCCAGCCCTGGAACTTGAATTTAGTATATAGGTTTTGACCCTGAACAAAAATTCGGAAGTCCTGGATCTTAAGGCGACTTACCACTTCTGCCGGTAAGGTATAGGCCAGCTGTACATTCCTCAACCGGAAGAAATCTCCTTTCTCCAGGAAGCGGGTAGTATTGGACTCTGTTGTTTCACTGATCCTTGGGAAATTGGTGATTTGTCCGGGTGTTGTCCAGGCCGTCAATCCACTTCTTGCAAAACCGGAAGTGGTATAACCATTGTATTCCACATTCAGGCGTGCATTGTTATAGATGTAGTTTCCGGCAGATAAAACACCGAAGGCAGAAAACTCGATCCCTTTATAACTTACCGTTGTAGTTAAACCAGCATTGTGCGGAGCATCACTTGTTCCCAACACCACCAGGTCATTTGCATCATACTGCTCTGTAATTGTTTTTCCATCGGCTTTATAGTACTGTGAATTTCCATTCGCCGGATTCACACCTGCATACCGTACCAGGTAAAAACTGTTGAAAGGTTTACCTACCTGGAGTGCCTGGAAGCTCTTGTACAATTGGAAATCCTGGCCATCCGGGAGCGACTTAATCGTATTTTTATTATACGCATAGTTCGCATCAATTGACCATTTGAAATTCCGCTTATTGATAATCTTCACACCAATGGAAGCTTCAATACCACGGTTTTGCATGCTACCATTGTTGCTCAGTAAGGTTCCATTTCCTCCACTGGTACTTGGAACAAAGGGAGAGAAATACAATCCCTTGGTTAAGCTGTTATACCATTCAACAGATGCCCGCACCCGCGATTGAAAGAATTCCATATCAGCACCTATGTTAAGTGTGCTTCTGATCTCCCAGGTCAGCAGGTTATTTCCCAAACGATTTACACTCAGGGAACCGCGACCACCATAACTACCTCTTCCATATTGTTGCAGATAAGGGAAATCGCCAATACCATTCTGGTTACCCACAGATCCGTAACTCGCTTTGAGTTTGAGGAAATTCATTGCATTGAACTTGAAAAAATCTTCATCGCTCACAATCCAGCTCGCACCTACTGATCCGTATTGTGTCCAGCGGTTCTCCGGGCTCAATTTGGATGAACCATCGGTTCTTCCTGTCAAGGTCAGATAATAACGACCCTTATACGCATAATCCACTGATCCGAAATAAGACATCAGGGCATTGTTCTCCGGAAATCCACCACCAACAATTGGAATGAATCCATTGTCAACAGTGCCAGGTACCAACCCTGCTTCATTCTCAAACGGCAGCAGTAAGCCATAAGCTGTATAATTGAATGAACGGGATGTGTTTTTTACAAACTCCGTAAACAGCGATACTGACAAATTATGATCGCCATCCTGATCCAGATCGGTTTTATAATTCAAACTGTTGGTTATAGTATACCGGAAACGTCTGTCCAGGCTTCTGGCGATTTCACCATTCCGGCGGAAATCCTGACCAAATGCTTCATTCTGACGAGCAGACTGCGTACCATTTTTGATGATACTAAATCCTTCCAGTTGAGAATAATCGCCACCTGCATTGATGCGATAGGTCAGGTTCTTCACCCAGGGCAATTTGTATTCCAGGTAAATATTTCCTGAACCTTTTAACTGCCAGCTGCGATTGGGATTTTCAATCAAATCTTCAGCCGGATTAATCCAGAAAGGAAACTGAATGGACTCTCCATAAGAACCATCCGCATTGTAGGGACGCTCATATGGCAAGGCCCAGATTACGGTATTCAGTGGAGAACCAATACTCTGATCTCCTTCAAAAGTACCCGTATAACTTGACCAGCCGCCGGCCATATTGGCACCAATTTTCAGGTTATTATCAGTATGTGCGATGTTGATCCGGCCATTGTATTTTTTGATTCCGGTTCCAATCGTGATTCCTTCTTCATCGTAGTAACCTAGTGAAGTATAAAATGTGGTTTTATCGGAACCACCTGAAGCAGAAATCTGGTGTGATTGCATACCCGCATTGCGGAAAACATGATCGTTCCAATTGGTATTGACCTTACTAAGCTCTTCCACATCTGCAGCCGACCAGCCCCAGGGGTTACCGGCAATATTCATTTCGAAATCCAGTTTTTCCTGGGTATTCATTAGTTTTAATTGATTCTCTGGAAGTCTTGCCGTACCGATCTGGCCATCATAGCTAAGACGCATACGTCCCGCTCTTCCCTTTTTGGTTGTAATCACAATTACCCCATTGGCACCACGTGATCCATAAATAGCAGTTGAAGCTGCATCTTTCAAAATGGTTACAGACTCAAAATCATTTTGGTTCATGGTGCTGAAATCACCTGCGCGGATTTCCACTCCATCCAAAATATACAAGGGCGCATTGGATCCATTGATGGATCCTTTACCACGGATGATTACATCCGCATTTCTACCCGGTTGCCCGGATCCTGTTTTTACGTTGATACCAGGTGCCTGTCCCTGTAACATCTGATCAAAAGAAGCATTCGGCTGAGTCCGGATATCATCAATTGACACTACAGATACAGAACCTGTATTGGCGCGACGTGTACGGGTTGCATATCCTGTTACCACCACTTCATTTAAGGAACGGCTGGCCTGTTTCATATTAACCAGCAGTTCATTTCCGGTGATTGCTACTTCTATTTCATCGTATCCAACATAGGTAAATACCAATGCACGTGCATTGTCTGGAGCAGAAACCGAGAATCCTCCCTGCTCATTGGTTGTGCCCAGAATGGCCCCATTTTTTACCCGAATGGAAGCTCCAACAACAGGACTTCCATCCTTTTCATCCACCACTTTACCCGTAACAGCTTTTTGTGCAGCTGCGGTTGTACTCAACGAAATCAAAACCATTAAGTACAAGATAAATTTCCTCATAATGCTGTTTTTTCGTTAAATGTTTACTCTTCTTTTCGTGAAGGCAGAGACAATCAAAATTACCATTGCGTTGCAGGAACACTTTTAACATGTGTTGAGTGGTGAATTTTCAGGATATAACAATCAAACTAGATTATTAAACATTCATTGAAGAAGTTTAACTTTATAAGGCATTCCATTCACTCACCATTAAAACAAATTCTATGTCAGTTGTAAAAGTGTTGGAATTGATGGCCAACTCCACAAAAAGTTGGGAAGATGCCGCCCAGCAGGCTGTTACCGAAGCTTCCAAAAGCCTGCATAATATCCGTTCCGTTTATATCCAGGACATGAGTGCCACAGTTGAAAATGGTAAGATAACCGCGTATCGTGTGACGGTTAAGTTGAGCTTTGAAATAGAGAAGTGAGACGTGAGACGTGAGATGTGAAAAGAAGTGAAAGGTGAAAGGTGAAAGGTGAAAATTACAGTCCGATAACATTTCTTGGTTTACCCGCAATGAAAGCCTTTACGTTTGCGATGGTTTCCTCAAGCAGGCGTGTGCGTGCTTCGACGGAAGCCCAGGCAATATGCGGAGTAATCAGGCAATTTTTGGCGATTAGCAAAGGATTACCTGCAGTCGGTGGTTCAACACTCAACACATCCAGTCCGGCTCCTGCTATCCATCCTTCATTCAATGCCTGCGCCAGGTCAGCTTCCACAATCAATGGTCCCCTGGCCGTATTTAAAAGATAAGATGTATGCTTCATCTGACGCAACCTGGCTGCATTGATTATGTCTTTTGTTTGCGGTGTTAACGGACAATGCAAACTCACCACATCTGCCTCACGGAACAATTCATCCAGCTCTACCCATTTGAAACGTTGAGATTCCAGTCTTCCTTTTCGGGTTCGACTGTGAGCCAGCACTTCCATGCCCAGCGCTAATGCCATATCCGTCATTTTTTGACCGATATCACCCAATCCGATTAATCCCATTTTTTTTCCTGCCAACTCCACCAGAGGTTGTTGCCAGAAAGAAAAATCGGGAGCGTTAACCCATTGTCCCAGGTGCACCGCATCACTGTGCTGCTGTACACGATGTGTTAATTCAAACAATAAGGCAAAACACAACTGAACCACGGAATAACTGCTATAGCCCGGAACATTACTAACGGTGATGCCTAATTGTTTAGTTGCCTCTATATCTATTATATTAAATCCTGTTGCCAGTACACTGATGAATTTCAGTTCGGGTAACTCCGCTAGTTGATCCGCCGTTAGGGCTGTTTTATTCGTTAGTACAATCGTGGCTTCTTTTGCCCGCTCCACTACCTGATCAGGTGCTGTTCGGTCATAAACAATCAGTGTGCCCTGGGCTTCCAGGCCCTTCCAGCTAAGGTCACCCGGATTCAACGTATAACCATCCAGTACAACAATTTTCATCTTTACCTATTTGTACACCAAATATATTATTTATGGTTTGCTAACCGTCATCCAGGTATACCCATTTGCAGGAATCGTTACTGTAATAGTGGCACTAAAATCGCGGTTGAGTGAAACGGTTTGTTTTCGGTTATCCGCCCATGTTAGTACAACTGATTGCTGAAAACCTGTATAATACAAGGGCAGCTGAATGGTACGCGTAATCGGCTTCCCGGTCGGATTGTATAACATCGCCAATCCTTTAACAGGAAGTCTGGGATCAACATGCAGGATTCCATCCCAATCTCTCCCATCAGCCCGCCTCAAATGAATCACATCGGCATTCAGAATTTCCCTGTACTTCTTATACCAATTGATTACTTTGATTACAGTTGCTTTGGTTGTTTCCGTATCATAGAGACGCGGCCCGCGATAACAGGCCTGTACCCCTGCTCCATAATACTGCATCATCAGTTGCTCGTAATCTTTCAGATGCTCCGAAAGTGGCTCCAGGATAGCTTCCGGTCCGCCTCCCTGGTATTTTATCAGGGGAACAAAACCCCATCCCATGGAGGGCGTTTTTTCCCAGGTGCCATCATAAATATTTTGCCTGTTGAGGATTTTCTGTTGCTCGCGCGACAAAGAAAAATTCACTTCCCTGTAACCAATTGCGATCTTATGTGTACCGTCCAGGAAATACCAATCAGGCGCATTTACATAAATCCCATTTTCATTACACCACCGATACAGGCTTTTTTGCAATTCCATTTGTTTCCATTGTGAATCATCCAGCCCGATATGCCCGGGATGTTTGGTGGATGCACAGCGATCACCCGGATACGGACCATCATTCTCAAACAGATCAAATCCCGTTTGGCTCATAAAGGTTTTTAACTTCTGAATATAATCCAGTCCCCACCGGCTTCCCAAACAGGGCGCATTGCCAAACATGGTGCCACCGGGTTTACCGGTTTTAGGGTTGATCACATCTTCTTCATCATTGATCCTGCGTGAACTAAAGAGCGAATAACTACCAATCAGGATCTTTTTACTGTGTGCATACTCAGCCAGTTCCTTCCATTTCCGGATATTGGCCGCACTGGTATCTTCCATATTACAGTGACTGCCAAAGCTCAGGATCAATGCCTCATATCCGGTTGCTGCACACTGGTCCACAGCCGTTTTTACTTCTTCATCATTCTTGCTTACCAGGTGCATAAATATCGGGTTGGCGGTAACCCAGGGAGCAATGGTGCGATACATTTTCCGGATAGCCAGTCCATTTCTTTCCCGGTCAGCATAAACCTGAGCCAGTTCATAGGTTTTTACAGACTGAAGCGTGTCGGCGGTTTGTAATTGCACACCCGGACCATGATCAGGATAGATCTCGAGCAAACAGGGTGTTTCATAATTATAATTCACCTGCGAGGTATATCCGGGATCGGTTTTCCAATGCAGGGTTTGATCGCTTAAAGTGTACCGCATCGCATTGTTGAATGCATAATTCGTTTCAAAATAAATGCCTGATGGTTTCTTCATCTGCTCGGGACTTCCAATTACTGCACTCTCTTCTTCAACCATCGCCAGCACTTCATGCACCAGGCTGTCAATGAGCAAGCTTCGTGAGCTGTTATTAATTACCTGGAGCGATTTGCTAACCAATGGCAGGCCGCTGTACAGTTCATAATTTACCAGGATTTCAAGCCCTTTCAGTTCAGCTAACGGCGACCGATACCTGAAGATCAGTTTCTTTCCCGTAGCGGGTATCGCACCGGATGCCCAGCCTCTGGTTTTCCAGTTGAGAACAGGCTTTATCTCTTCTATCCGGTGCTCCTGGTATTGAAAGCTGCTGTCTGTAGCAGCCAGCCCATCCAGCCATTCAGGCAAAAAATAGGCTTTCTCATCCGGCACTTTTAATCCGCCAATTTTATAGGTTTTACCATTTATAGTAATGCGTGCCTCCTCCCGGATGGAACGTAATAATTGTCTTCCATTGGACAGATTGGTATAACTATAACAAACCAGGTTAGGTTGCAGGCGAAATTGCCGGCTGATTAGACCATTGCTTAATTCAAGGTCTTTCCCATCCTTACTGTTATTAACACTGGCGACAAAGGATTCCGGCTGCAGCAACCAATCTTTTGCCGGTACAACCTGGGAACCTGCATGGAGTGATAACATCAACAGAAAAAAAGGTAAAAACCGCATACACAGTTGAATTTGTTGAAATATAAGCCATTAGGACCGAAGCGCCAGACGCAATCGTTTGAGCTAATCCGGCTGCATCCTCTGAACAATGCGTCCTGATCCTTGTTAAATTTTCCTAAATAGAGACGATATGATAAAGTTCTTAGTACTTCCCATCAGCCTTTTGCTGGCATCCATTGGCTGGTGGAAACCTGTTGTTTCAACTGCACATTTGAAGAATGCTGTAGTATGTCATCCCCTGGCAGACGATATGGTAAACTTTGCAAACGATCCTGCTTTCCAGGCCCTGCATCCGATTCCGGTTGCCATTCAATGGGATGCAAAAGGCAGCATGATCAGCTATCCCACCAGTGATGGGAAAACTGCTTCTGCCTACCTGATTAAAGCTAAAAAGTCCAGCACTAAATGGCTGTTTGTATACCAGGAATGGTGGGGACTGAATGACCAGATCAAACAGGAAGCAGATCGCTTATATGCAGATCTCGGAGAGAAAGTGAATGTGATGGCCATTGATATGTATGATGGAAAAGTAACCAATGATCCGAAGATGGCCGGACAATACATGCAGGGGACAGATCCTGCACGCCTGGAAACCATCGTGAAAGGTGCATATAGTTATGCAGGTTCAAAAGCACAGGTTGCGAATATCGGTTGGTGCTTCGGTGGCAGCTGGTCGCTCCGCTCTGCACTTATTGGTAACAAACAAAATATCGGATCCGTAATTTATTATGGCATGCCGGTGAAAGATGTAGAGTTATTGAAGACCCTGAATTCCGATGTACTTGGACTTTTTGCAACTGAGCAATACATCTCCAAAGAAATCATCGAGCAGTTTGCAGCTGATATGAAAGCGGCAGGCAAATCTCTTGATTATAAAATCTTTGATGCAGTTCATGGCTTTGCGAATCCCAGTAATCCCAAACATGACCCTGCTAAAACACAGGAAGCCAATGCCATGGCACTGACTTACCTGAAGAAAAAATTAGGTGTATAAACTACTGGAGGATTATCCCTAGGAAGCGGATGTAAGTTCTTCAGCTTTTTGGGCAGCCCGTTCAGCGGGAGTAGGAAAAGCCTTGAATGGAAATTCTTCCCTGCTGAAAGAAGGATCTGTTAACACCTCCTGTAAATCCGATTTCCCATCCATATAACGGGCCAGCTTTTTAAAAAGAGCTGGCTTTTCTTTTTTCAGGATCAGGAAAGCTGCATTCGCACCGGCTTTTACTGCAATCGGAACACCGCCTCCCAGTTCAGCCCAATGACCACCCAGGATCAGGTTTTGCACCGGCGTCTGATAATGCGCGATTTTAGCCTGCATGTTGGCACGTCCGGGCCTTGCTCCCATCATCGTACCATTTTTATTGCCTGTATAACGATAATGCGTAACCGGAGTAGCCACTTCATAAAACAGGATATGTTGCCGTAAGCCCGGTGCCACTTTTTCCTCTACTCTCCGGATCAGTTTCTCTCCGATTTCCTCCTTTAATTGACGGTAGGCTTCTCCTCGTATATAATTACCGTCGGCATCTTTGGTAGTAAGCCATTCATTGCGGTAGTGCATTTCCGCGGGCATGTAGACAGTGAGCGTACCCTGGTGTTCAGGGCAAAGTGATTTGTCACGCACCGTTGCCGCCAGCACACTCATTTCAACTGTATCCGGATCACCATTGGAATGAGCCTCAAATGGCTGTCCGTCATTGATGATATGAATCATCTCTTCACCAAAACCGAGCGCTTCAGCCGGACAATCCAATGCAATAGATAAGGTTACTGAGGAAGTATATAATTCTGCCTTCCGAAGTTTTTCCTTCAGTTTAGCAGGTATCACATGTTCCGGTAACATTTTCTCATATACAGTTTCAATATCATTTGCCGCAATCACGTACCTGCTCTTAAACGTATAGGGTTTCTTTCGGTGCGTAAACTGCACACCGGTGGCCTTATTGTCCTCCACCAGGATCTGATTCACGGTACTTTGAAACAGTACCTGCCCGCCTCGGGATTCAATATTATGCTGCAGCCATTTGGGGATCATTTGGCTGCCTCCCTTGGGCGGACTTTGAAAATCACCATAATAAGCCCAGCCAATGGGAACAAAACAACCGATCAGTTCATGTTCAGCAGCAAAAATTTTATGCAGTCCCGGGTCCTTAAAAAATTTATTCAACCCTTTTTTTAATCCTTTTTCACCACTGTACATTACATAGGGAATAAAGGGCATTACAAAGCGAAATGTGTTATACCCGGATTTGACCCTGTCCCAGAATGACATGTTCTCCTTAGCACGAAATACGGTGTTGAACTCCTTAAAAGACCGCCCAACTTTTTTTGCGCTGGCAAAAAAGCGTCGGATTCCTTTTTCCTCATGAGGAAATTCTCGAATCAACTGATCACGCCATTCATCCGGATTATTTGTGAGCAGGTAACTATGCGAATTACCCTGGTAGCGACGAATGCGCTGTTGGGGAACAGCAACCGGATAATCTGAGCCGATAAGGTCGAAAATCCGGCAGATCAATCCACCCGGACCATACTGGTTCAGCCAGTGAATGGCTGTATCAAACAAAAATTGTTTGCGACGAAATCCCGCCAGGTAACCACCTGCATGGGGCTCTTTTTCCAGCACACAAACAGCATAACCGGCCTTACTCAACAGTGCTGCTGCGGTCAGTCCGCCCACACCTGAACCGATTATAATAACATCATAGGAGTCGTTTAAACCTGGTTTTAGCATGCGAGAAAATTACTAAACACTTGGCATTAGTTGTACATTTGAATAGGATATTGAATATATTTATTTCTATGAGTATGACAGAACAAGAGATCATAGAGAAAATAAACCACTTTCTGGCAGAAGAATTTGAAGTGGAACCGGAAAAAATCACCCCTGATGCCCAGCTCAAGGAAACCCTGGAATTGGACAGTCTGGATTATATTGACCTGGCGGTAGTAATAGAGCATCACCTCAACTTTAAAGTAAAGCCGGAGGACTTCACCCGCATGATAACTGTGCAGGATTTTTACCAGTATGCCTTTAGCCGCTGCGGAGTTTCTTAAACGGGTTTCTTAGGTATTTCATCATCTGCCCGGATCGACCAGGGACCATCACCTGCTACCAAAAAATAAACTAATAATACCAATACTACCAGGGAAACCAATAGTTCCGGAAAAGGTCGCCACAACTCACGCGAAGTATTTACAAAAAAGATTGCCCCCAGCAGGATAGGAATTTGAATAAGTGCAGCAATCCTGGTATAGGCACCCAGTATCAGCAGAATTCCACCTAATAAATGAGCCACGAATACATAATGCCCCAGTACTACCAGAGCGAATTCGGGCATGGGCAGTTTTGCATCCACCTGGGCCATCAGGTGACTCATGTTATAAACAAACTGGATACCCTTTATGCACAAAAATATACCAAGTGCAATCCGGACAATGTCCATCCATCGGGGATGATGCCTGTCACCCCACAATTCAATTCGTTGTAGGAGATTCATAACACTGCATTTAAGCTGTATAAATAAAGAACTTCCCTATAAGTTACGAAAATTCATTGGTACACACTTCATCCTGAAATTTGTACAGTTTATACTGCTCATCCTTGCCTTGGGAGCCAGGGGAAATTACCTTGCCCCCAATTCATTAATCTTCAAACAACCTATCAACAATGAAAAAGATCTTGTTAACAGTAGCAGGATTGGCAGCAATCGTTGCGATTACAGCTATTGCCTGCCAGGCTCCAGTTACAGATTCCAAGGCTGCGGATACGACTGCAGCAATCGAGGATCCGATTAAGCGGGGAGAATACCTTGTAAATACCATCGGATGCGACGATTGTCACACTCCTAAAAAAATGGGTGCTCATGGCCCAGAGCCAGATATGGAATTCCGTTTTGCCGGACACCTGGCTACACAACCAATCGGACCAATTGATACATCGGTTTTATCAAAAGGATGGTTATTATTCGGACCTTCTTTAACCGCCGCTGTTGGCCCCTGGGGTGTATCCTATGCAGCTAATATCAGTGGAGATACAACTGGTATCGGTGCCTGGACAGAAGAGCAATTTTTCCGTGCTATGAGAGAAGGAAAATACAAGGGTCTGGAAGGCGGTCGCCCTATGCTACCCCCTATGCCATGGCCAAATTTTGCCAAGTTAAAGGATGATGACCTGCGTGCTATTTTTCTCTACCTGAAAGCAAGCAAGCCGATCAACAACGTAGTACCTGCTCCCAAGCAACTAAGCTCACTCTAAACAGGAGCTACCCTAAAAAATAAACCCGCCAACCGGCGGGTATTTTTTTATCACTTCACTTCCTTACACTATAACTCCATATTCCCTCTTCCATTCCTCCTTCTTCCATTCCTCCCTTTTCCATTCCTCCCTTTTCCATTCCTCCCTTCTCCTTTTCTCCTTCTTCCATTCCTCCACCATATCCCATTTCAGCAAAGGCAACTGCCCCAGTATCTTCTCCAGTAATAGTTCAAAAACCGGCGCGGGTAAACTGGATTCCATAGAATTCAGCCATATTGCAATGTCTTCATCATCCATATCCTTAATCATCCAGGAACAAAGCTCCAGCCATTCAGATAAAGGTTGTTTGCCTTCAATCCGGAGCTGCAACATATAAAGTGCATCATCCGAATAATACTTCCACAACAGGGGATTCAGCATTTCTTCCTGCCGCTGCATAGCCTGAATCACCCAATCTGACAAATTCCGGAAACTGGACCCGAAAAGAATACCTGCCCATTTATTGGCACGATCGGACCCTGCTTCTTTATCAAAAACCAGCATATGATCCAGGATTCGGTCCAATGGAGAAAAACGCACTTGCTGGTTCGCTGCAAAACATTCCGGTACTTTTTTCTCAAAAACCTGCAATGCAGGAATGATATACCTGCTTTCTTCCTCAGCCTGCCGCTGACAGGCAAGCACCAGTTCGATCACCTGATCGAACCGATGCTGCACCTGCTGGGGTTTGGTAAAATTCGTAAACTGCAATTGCAGGCTGGCATCCAGCAACTGCGCCCGAAGCGCGCTGTGTGATGTCTGAAATAAATTGAACCTGCGCATATAGATAAGGTTTAATTGCTTGCTTCGCGGTACACAAAGTTTTCAAGTGTGATCTCCCGGCTTGTGCCTACGCGCGCGATCTTCATTTTAGTAGGATAAAAACCCGCCACTTTGAATTTCTGCGGTTGAGGAATCGCCCTTTCAAAGAGATTTGACTGTTCAATGAACGCTTTGGTTACCATGGGTTCCAGGAAATTTACCTTCCCATCATAGGATCCATAGATAAATGTTTCTGTAAAAGTTGACCCGTTTAACTCCGGAGCCGTTGCATCCAGCCAGTGTTTTCCCATCTGAGGAACTCCACCTGGAGGCGCGATATAAGTTGCCGGCAGGAAAGCTGCATCCGGAAGGTTATCAAATCCGGCCGCATTTGTTTCATAGGGAGGAATGGCCAACCGCTCTGCTTCACTGATCATGTAAAAGTGAAAATCAAAATGGGGTTTGGTGTACACATTCTCAGGTTCATGTCCTGCAGGATTCCAATCCAGTCCGATATGTTTGAATGGTGTAACCAGTTCCGCCTTTGCATGCAGCGGAAGCGTTACACTGTTGGCATGATCATGCCCCTGGTCGCCACCTACTGGTAAATTATTCCAGGCCTGGTCATTGATCGAGATACCCAGCTTTTCTGGTTTGCCATCCTTTCCTACCTGGATAAAAGAATGTGCTTTGCCTCCGTGAAAGGCTACCTGCGGACCTTTAAATACACCGCCTTTTTCGTCCTTGTCTTTACTGCAGGCACTAAATCCGATAATCGCTGCCAGCAGCAGCAGCTTTGTTGCTCTTTTTTTCATGTTGGTTGTTTTTATGGTTAATGGTTAATGAATTTTTTAATAGCAATTCGCGCACATACAAGGCCGTTAGTGCCTGGGGCTGGTATTGCATGAACTCCCGCGACATTTCTTTCACGCGCTGGCGATAACTGTCCTGCTGCAGAATTTCCTCCACTGCTGCACGAAGCTTTCCAGGTTTGGGCCTCTCTGTTTTCAGGTTGATACCAAGTCCGAAATACCCCACCCTCGCATTGATCTCACTCTTACCCTCATGGATACCCGCTACTACCATGGGCACTCCATGTTGTATTGACAGCAATACGCCACCATATCCGCCATTCGATATATAGACATCAGTATAGGGAAGGACTTCATCAAAAGGGATATAATCCTCAATGATAATATTGGGTGTGCTGTATTTTTTCAACAGTGCCTCGCGACCAAATCCGCCGGTTGTAACCACCAGCAGGCAGTTGCTGTCTTTTAATGCTTCGATAGCCGGCTCCAGTAATTTGGAACAGTCTTTTTCAAAAGTTCCCTGCGTGATGAGCACTACCCGGTTGTAGGAGGATAACCTGGCATCATACCAGGGTTCCCGGTTCTTCCATTTCTTCAGAGGTAAAACCGGACCGATATACCGTATCTGCTCACTCAAATCCGGGCGCTCATATTCAAACCCGGGTGTACCACTTTGCAGGTAGAGATCGGATTTGGAAATACACATGTCAAAGAGATACTGGTTTCCATGTTCAATGCCATGCTGCTCCAGCAGTGTATGCATTAACCGGAAAGAGGGCTGAAAAAGAAAATCCAGTACCAGGAATCGCAGGAACCTATGAAACAGTTTTCCCAGAAAGGTATTCGAAGGTGTTAGTCCAAGGCCCATCGGGGGAAGCTGCCGGGAAGTTTCAACCAGTGGCACAATACCAATTGAAAGCACCGGAATGTTCATTTTTTCTTTCACGTAGGGAATACCCATGAAAGCACAGTCCGCTATCAGCAGGTCAAAAGGAAATTCAGCATACACCGCTTTCAGATCGCGGTAATATTCCGGCCCTCTTTTGATGAAAAACTCCTGCATATCAAAATTGAGCTGCGCGATTTTTCCTTTCTTTCGGGAGCGTTCCGGCAAAAGGGTATCTATATTCTGTGCATTGATATCAAGTGCTTCCCGGAAGGGGAAAAAGCGAATCCCGAGTTGACGGATCTTTCCTTCGTATAACTCAGAACAGTACCAGGCAATTTCATAGCCCTCTTCCAAAAGGTGGGCTGCCAGTGAAGTGAGTGGATTGAAATGCCCGTCTGCCGGTACATTGGCGAACAGGATCTTCCTGCCGGTTGACAATTTCATAGCTGATCGATAAGGTTATTAAAAGCGTCTGCAATATTAAATTGCTGCAAGCCCCAGGGAAAGGCTATGCTGCATGAAACCGCAAAAACTTGCACCCAACTGTCACCAGCTTATCTTGATTACAACTGATGCAAAGAAATCATCAATCCATCCACGATTCTGCCATATTAGTAAAGGCATTCCTTTTGGTACCTTTCACCGGAGTATATTTGAGTACCTGAACAAACGAATGTTGAAGCAATCCCTCCTTTCAGTACTGCTGTTTTTTGCAGGATGCACAGCATCCCTGCTGGCACAACAGGCCAGGCAGTATTCTTTTACACAATACAGTACGGCAAACGGACTTGTATCCAATCATGTGAATGCAGTTGGCCAGGATAAAAAAGGATATATCTGGCTGGCTACCACCAATGGGCTGCAGCGATTTGATGGCAGGGAATTTATCACCTTTAAACACCATCCAAACCAGCCCAACAGCATTCCTTCCAATAACCTGGCCACCATGTTCTGCGATTCAAAAGGCAGAGTCTGGATTATTAATGAAGAAAACCAAATTGGGCTGTTTGACAATGAACGCTTCACTTATAAGGACGTAGAAGCTGAAATGCCTCCGAGATCACTGAATATTTTTCATACCTCTATCTTTAAGGAGGACTGGAAAGGAACCCTCTACCTGCTGATGATTGGAAGAGGCGTATTCCGCCTGGATGAAAGCCAACAGCGCTTCCTGCCAATCAGCAGGGAGGTAACGCTTCCTGCAAACTGGACCGTTCTCTATTTTCAACCGGATGCCAATCGTAAAGTGCTCTGGCTGGGATGCGACTCGGGGTTGGTCAAATACGAACCGGATCTGAAAAGACTCTCCTATCCCGGGAACAACCGGTCCAGGGACCCAATCATCGACAGCTTCGCAGGCATACATAATATCCAGGGAATTGAACCCATTCACAATAGTAAAAGCCTGGCACTGTTTCACTGGCCGTATCGACATCCTGTTCCTTATTTCTATTGGTACGATGGCACTACAGGCAAAAAGACCCGCCACTACATTGGACCTTACATTCCACGGGTTTATCATGAATACAGAGGTATGTCCCAACAAAAAAACGGAACGATCTGGGTGTATGGGCTGCCCTTTATTGCTGAGTTTGACACCATACAACAACGTTTTCAGTTTGTACACCAGACTGCCCCCTACACTGAAAAATTTCGGTTTGATGTAGGTCTGCAGGCATATGAAGACCGACAAGAAAATCTTTGGCTGGCAACAACAGACGGCCTGTTTTTATTCAATCCAACAGCCCAGTCATTTAATGCTTATTACCTGGTTAGGCCGGGAGAAAAAAATGTACAGGACGGTCCGGTTGAGCATGTTCAGCAATTAAAAAATGGCCAGATCCTGGTAGCCACCTGGGGAGCAGGATTATATCTCTATGATATGCAATTCAGGCCACTGGAACTACCGGCTGCCTTCAATCCCTGGAAGAATACTATGACTGTTTGGAGTATCCTGGAACACAGCAAAAGCGGCTTGATCTTTTTAGGTGAACAAGGAGGTTTTTTAAAAATCTACAATCCCAAAACTGGTACCGTACGCAACGACCAACCCTCCATTTTCAAAGAACGAACCATCCGGCAGATGGTGGAAGACAGGGAAGGAAATATCTGGTTTGGCACCCAGGGCGGACGGGTTATCAAATGGGATTTCAAAAAATCAGGTGGTGATCCAACTAAGGGATATGAACTCATCCATGAAATCGGACTGGTTCATAAACTGTATATTGATTGGGATGGAAGTTTATGGGTGGCTACACTTGGCAGAGGCACCTATCATATTGATCCCGTTACAGGGGTTATCCTCCATCATATTACACGCTCCTCTGAAAGCGGTTGGAAAACAGGGAATGATTCCCCAACCGATATCATACGATATAATGACAGCCTGTTGCTGCTGGCTACTGCCAATCTAACGGTACTGAATACGCGCAGTATGACCCACCGGATTATTTCTTCAGATGACGGACTTCCTTCCAATTCCGCATCCTACCTGCAAATTGACAGAAGAGGCCGTGTATGGATAGGTTTGCAGGATGGTTTGTGCCGCTGGAATCTTTCCCAGAATTCCTTTACTGTGTTTGACCGAAGAGATGGAATTCAGTTTGATAATTTCACTTCCGGTGGCGCCTATCGTATCAGTGATTCTCTGCTTGCCTTTACTACCGGTCATAATTTTCTGGTCTTTGATCCTGATATGGTGATGCATTCCACCCGCCCACCACAGGTAACCATTACTGATTTGAAAGTACTGAACAAAAGAATGAATTACGATTCAATCATGCGGGAAGGACGCATGGAATTAAATCATAGAAACAATTCTATCACCATCGATTATGCTTCGCTTCAATACCTGGAACACGGACAACTTACGTATTATCATAAACTGGAGGGACTCGATGAAGACTGGGTTCGTTCCACCAGAAATCAGGCTATTTATAACTACCTGCCCTATCGCAATTATACCTTCTTCGTAAAAGCGGTTAATGGTGATGGTGAGGAATCGGAAGCCGTTACCCGTCTGATTATCCAGGTGCGCCCTCCTTTCTGGCGTTCCTATTGGTTTCTGGCGATGATGGTCTTTATTCTGCTGGCTTTTCTATACTGGCTCGATCGCCTTCGGATGCAAAAGATCCGGGCAACAGAAAGTATCCGGACCCGGATTGCCACCAGTTTAACAGAAGACCTGACCAATTCGCTGAGCAGCATTAATATTTCAAGTGAACTCGCAAAAAATAAAATTGAACAGGATCGCGAGCGTACACGGGATTATATCCACCAGATCAGTGAAACCAGCAACCGTATGACACAGGCCATGTATGATATGGTTTGGAGCATCAATCCACAGAATGATCAGATGGTGAAAACCCTGGAGCGGATGAAACAATTTGCACTTGAGCAGGAATCCTTTAATGATGTCAATATACAGATTGAAGCCGACCCACATATCGAGGACAAACATTCGGATATGGAACACCGTTATGAACTGCTCTCCATCTATAAGGAAGCAATCACCAATGCAGTGAAACATTCCGGTGCCCGCAATATCCAGGTACAACTGCGTCTCCGCAAACAGAAACTGCAACTACTGATCCAGGATGATGGCAAGGGCTTTAATACATCCGGTGTTGCCAAGGGCCGCGGTATACTCGACATGAAACGCCGCGCCGCCGCTATCAATGCCAACCTTGAAATTTTATCTGAAAAAAATACAGGAACCCTGGTGAGACTGGAGATGAAGCTGAAGACGTGAGAAGGGAGACAAAGGAGAAGGGAGACAAAGGAGGCAGGAGGAAAGGTCCAAGAAAAACAAAAACATCATATCAGCAATTTGAGATTTTAAGTTCATAAAAGCTCAGGTGGCTTCCCGTCTCCTTTGTCTCCTTTGTATCCTTTGTCTCCCTTCTCCCTCTTCCATTCCTACTTCCCCATCCAACGTTTAAAATCGGTTACCTTCTCCCGGCTGACAATTGCCTCTTTATCAACCACGGGCTGAAGATGCAACAACAGACGATTACCAAAATAATCATGGATCTGCTCTACGCTTTCGATGGAAACATAAAATGAGCGACTGATCCGGAAATAACGATCCGGATCGAGCATGGCTTCCAACTCATCCATGGTATAGTCTACAATAAACTTTCGGTTATCCTGGGTCTTGAAAAAGTTGACGCGGCCATCACTATAGAAATAAGCAATTTCATCCACTTCCACACTAACGAGTTTTTGTCCCTGTTTCACCAGGAAACGTTTCCGAAACTCTTTGGGTTGCAATCGCTGCTGCAATTCTTTTACCAGGCTATCCATATTCAGATTGCCGGAAGGCTCAGTACCCTGCAGCATTTTTTTCATGCGGTGGTATTTGTCCAGGGCTGCTTCCAGGTCTTCTTTCTGCACCGGTTTAAGCAGGTAATCTACGCTGTTCACCTTAAACGCTTTGAGCGCATACTCATCATAGGAAGTGGTGAAAATGACAGTTGTATTCACCTCCACCTTGTCGAAGATTTCAAAACTCTGTCCATCTGCCAGTTCTATGTCCATCAGGATCAGATCCGGCGTAGGATTTTCCTGCAACCATTTAACTGAAGACCGGATGCTATCTGTAATACCTACCACTTCCGCGTCGGATGTCACAGATTGCAGGGTCTTCTGCAGTTTCTTTACTGCCAGTTCTTCATCTTCAACAATGAGTACTTTCATACAAACGATATTACACAAAATTAATATGCCCCGCCCGCCTCTGCTATTAGAAGCGGATTAGTTGCTAAAATCAGTGCATGAACTGTAAATCACGGCTGAATCAACGGTACAATAACCGAAAACTCTTTCCCGTCATCCCGGATCAGGATCTCCTCCTGTTTCATCAGCCGGTATTTGTTATGGATATTATTAAGCCCTACTTTATTGGAAAAAACCATCCGGTTCTTTCGCTGCAGGTTGTTGGTAACAATGAGTTTGCGGCTATTGGTAGTGAGCAACTGAATCACGAGCGGGCTATCGCGAAGAATCATGTTATGCTTAACTGCATTTTCTACAAGAATCTGAAGTGTCAGCGGCGGAATCAGGTAATGCAGCAGCTTTTCATCGATCTTTAGTTCCATATCCAGGCCATCGCCGTAACGCGTTTTGAGCAGGTGGAAATAACTATGAATGAATTGTAATTCGGTTTCCAGGGTAGTGAGACCATCTTCATTCGTACGCAACATATACCGGTACACCTTACTCATTTCATCCAGGAATTTCTCAGCCTTTACCGGATCTTCACTGATTAAACTGGACAAGGAATTGAGACTGTTGAACAAAAAGTGCGGATTTACCTGGCCCTTGAGTCCCTCCAGCTGGCTTTGCAGGTTTTCTTTTTTCAATTGCTCGGCTTCATCTACAAGAACTCTCCATTTCTCGTAAAAGGTGGCTCCCTCATTAAAACTGGTTGCCAGCAAATTACAGGCAAAACCAATCATCAGGGTCCAGAAATAACTTTTGTAATCCATGGTAAAACCCAGGAAACCCAGGTAATCATAGCCCCAAAACAATAGGCTTACCCCTGCTGCCATCATTAAGATATAGGCAATTAAACTAAAACCAATCCGCTTGAAGGTTTGGCTGTACTTGGGATACTTATGTAAATAAATAACAGCTACCATGCCGCAGGAAACATACACCAGAAAGATCACTGCCAGGGTAATCAGCGTGGCAGTCAGAAATCCGGATAAAGACTGGAAATACTTGCTTCCAAAGAGTAAAATATTCGCAATAATAGCAAAAGGTGGCAGCAGCAGTGCCGCTATCCACCTTTCACTTTTGGAATATTTCAGGAAGGCCATACTGTTCAACATCCAGACTTTTTTTCAAGATAGCCCATTGAGGGTATCGCCCAAAGTCAGATGGTACAAAGTTGCAGGATTAACGATGAATTGCAGTATTTGCCGGTTGAATTGTGATTAATTCACCCGGCTTGTCTGCGCACTGTAGGTGCTTTCGAAAATCTTATCCGCATTACCGGCCTCAAATCCTTCGCGCCGATGCTCCCGACGAATCTGGTCAGCAGGCAGGTGCTGGAATTCTTTCAGCACCCCACGCTCTGCAAATTCAACATAGGAACCCGCGATCAGATGGGTCTCACCTCCCGCAAACTGTGCCTCTACTTTGCGGGCAACAGTTGACGACTGGCGCAGGTAACCATCCGGACTCGCCTTGATCTTGCCTCCCGAATCATTTAATACAAAACCATTGCGTTCCAGGAATTCATTAAACGCCTCAAGGCGATTGAATCCTTCTGGCAGGTTATGCACACTTACGGTAAAATGATTCAGATAATAGCGGTTATAGATAACCCAGGCAGCGTATTCACTTTCCTTGCCGAGTTCGAGGAAATCAGCATAGGTAGGTGTGGGCCAGAGTCCGCTGTGCAGGAACTGATCCACGGCAGCAGCATCATTCAGGTCCAATGCATCCACCGGATCACTGGTCACTTCATCTGTGTAAGAGCGAATGATGGACTGTGTTACAGGACTCAGGTCCTGTACACGTAATTCACTGATGAAAATACGCGGGTATTGAGGAGCCGGTGGGGCATACCAGTAAGCGTCCAGCTTTTTCTCCCTGAACACATAATGATCCATCCGTTTGTATCCCAGGTGCAGGAAGATTTTTTCCAGCGACTGGATACCTAAATGAGGAACACCCATGGTTCTGAAGGCGATATGGTCATTCTCTATATCTTCCGCCTTTTCAATCAGCCCTTCCTTAATCATGGCGGCGATGATACCCTGCACATCGGGTACTCTTTCCTGGTAGCGGCGCATGAGTCCGCCCAGCACTTGTTCTAAAGCACTATTCTGTGTCATAGCTCGGGTGAGGTTATTTCGCGGATTCGTGGTTTAGGTATAGCGATCCGTTTTTGGTTTTGATGAAGGCATCAAATGGAATTTCTTCCTGCTTGATGAAACCCTGTTTTGGAAGGGTGCCATTCGCCACCATTTCAACTACGGCAGCAACAGAAGCAGCAGTTGTCCAGCTGATTGCTCTCCACTCCTTACCATGAATCAGGATCGGATGATAGGCCTGGTAAAATTCTTCACGGGCCAGCTGATCACCCTTCCATCCTTCCACTACCGCATACACATATACAACATCTTCGCGCACAGGAGGTTTGGCTTCCGTCAGGATTTGCTCCACCAGTTCACGCTTTTCTTTCAGGATCAGTTCATACAAAAGGAAACGCATCAGCTTGGCATGCCCCGGATAACGCATGGTTTTGTAGTTCAGGGTATCTACTTTGCCAGCCAGGGTTTCGCACATGGTACCCAAACCACCGGAAGTGCTAAAGGCTTCAAATTCCTGTCCCTCGATATTGATCATCTCAATACCATCCAGGGAAGGCACCATTTTGCGCTGACCATTATGGATCACTTCGGCATCATTGATATACTCATTAATTACTCCAGCGGGCGACCAGGTAAAGGAATAGCCCATCAGGCCATTTGGATAACGGGGAAGCGCTCCCACGCGCAGTTCCACATCGCGCAGCTTTGTAAAACGATTGTACAAATCTGCTCCCACAATACCAATAAATCCGGGTGCCAGGCCGCACTGAGGAGCCATCACACCTTTGGAAGTTTTGGCCATTTCGCGAATCGCGGTGGTAGTAGGCACATCTTCTGTAAGATCGAAATAATGAATACCCAGCGCATGGGCAGCCTGGGCCACCGGCAGGTTCAGGTTATAAGGCAAACAGGATACCACCGCGTCCTTATCAGCCAGGAAAGACCGCAGTTGTTCGGCATCATTTACCGAACCGGTAACCACATCAAAAGGAACTTCAGTAGCCGGCTTTTGACGATCCAGACCGGTAACTGTGAAAACATCGCTCAGCAGGGTCCCAACGAGGGAACCAACCTTACCGAGACCAATAACAGCAACATTCTTCATTACAAGGAAGTTTAATGTATGAATTAATGGAAATCAGTGAAAACAATAAAAAATAGGGGGACTTGCGCAGTGCGCTCAGGGATCAGGGAATATTGGCACAGGCAGACCGGAGGAAGGCCAGGTAAGCACCAAATATGTTAATACGTGCATTCATGCCTGTGAAAAATGTACTTTTGGATACGCCGACGAAAATACGGGATTCCTTTAAAAATTTCCCGTTTAATCTGGAATATTTTATTACCTTTGCCAACCTTTTAAAAAGGTAGTCATGAGTAGCAGACGGGAATTTGATATCGCTTTTGTGGGACTGAAGCCCGGGATTCATGAGTATCAGTACGAGATCGGCGATCGCTTTTTTGAAGCGTATCAGTCAACCGAATTCAGGAATTGCGCCGCGCAGGTGAAACTGTCGCTGGATAAGAAGAATGGATTCATGTTGCTGAAGTTCGAGATCGGAGGAAAAGCAGAAGTGGTTTGCGATCGGTGCGGGAGTAACAGTTTACCCTGGAATCTGTGGGATGAGTTTAATATTGTGGTGAAACTGGTAGACAATCCCGAGGAGATGAATGAGCAGGAAGAAGATCCGGATGTATATTATTTATCCAGAGGCGAAAGTCATTTGCACGTAGCCGATTGGATTTATGAATTTTTACTCCTCAGTCTTCCGATGCAAACCATGTGTGAAACAACTGAAGCGGGAAGCCATCCCTACTGTAACCAGGAAGCCCTGGCCATATTGAAGAAGATGGAAACCGGCGAAGAGAAGGAATCAAAGAGTACCAATCCACTCTGGAAAGGATTGGAAAAATTTAAGGACCTGGATAATTGATTTTTGTATTTATAAATTGTTGAGAGATGCCAAATCCGAAACGCAGACATTCACAGCAACGTAGTGCTAAAAGAAGAACGCATTACAAGGCTTCAGCCGCTACACTCAGCACAGATAGCGCTACTGGTGAACTGCATGTACGTCACCGTGCGCATGTGAGTGAAGGAAAATTGTTCTACAAGGGTAAGCTGGTGAGCGAGAAAGCGCCCATCAAGAAGTAATTAACCTGTACACAATACAAACGCTTTGCCGGAGATGAAAATCGGTCTGGACATGATGGGTGGAGACTTTGCGCCGTTAGAAGCGGTAAAAGGTCTGCAACTGTACCTGTCTGGCGCGACTTCTCCGGCGAACCTGTTTTTATTCGGGGACGAAGCCCAGTTGAAACCGCTGCTGGAGGAATACCATATTCCCCTGGAAGCAGTTAAAATTGTACATGCCCCTGAAGTAATCGGGATGCATGAACATCCTACCAAAGCCCTGAAAGAAAAACAGCAATCCTCCATAGCTATTGGATTCGGATACCTGGGTAAAGGTGTAATTGATGCCTTTATCAGTGCAGGCAATACCGGAGCGATGCTGGTAGGTGCCGTGTATTCACTCAAAGCGATGGAAGGTGTATTAAGACCTACCATTTCCACTATTATTCCAAAAGAAAATGGTGGTACCGGTTTGTTACTGGATGTTGGCCTGAATGCCGATTGCAAACCCGAAAACCTGAACCAGTTCGCGCTGCTGGGTTCACTGTATGCAAAACATATCCTGGGTGTTGACAATCCCCGGGTGGCGCTGATTAATATCGGCGAAGAAGAAGGCAAGGGCAATTTACTGGCCCAGGCTACCTATCCCCTCTTAAAGGAAAATACCTCGATCAACTTTGTTGGCAATATTGAAGGCCGCGATGTGTTACTGGATAAAGCGGATGTTATGGTTTGCGAAGGCTTTACCGGAAATATCATCCTGAAGCTGGCCGAATCCATTTACGAGATCACCGATCGCAAAGGCATTCACCACGAATACTTCGATCGTTTCAATTTTGAAAACTATGGTGGCACACCTGTTCTGGGTGTGAACAAACCGGTAATTATTGGCCATGGAATCTCTCAGTCCAGAGCCTTCTCCAACATGATTACATTGGCGGAGAAAATGATCGACAGCAACCTGCTGCAGATTATGCAGGAAAGTTTCCAATCCTGATTTGTTTCACTTTTTTAGCTGAAAGGCTTCCAACACACCAAGTATAGCTACTTTGGTGCCCAGGGGGATACCAGCCAGGTCAACCTGGAAATCACCGTTGTGCGCGTTAAAGAGAAGTGTTTTCCCTTCCTTAATGGCCTGTGCAAAAACTGCTGGATTCGCTATGCCTACATTGTAATAGCAATACATTTTTTTTTCATTATGAATAACAAGGTGATGAAAATCTTCCGAACCCATAACAGCAGGCAACTGGTTTTCACGAAGAATCTGCTTATCTGGAAGCAATTTTTTTACACCAGTCAAAACTGCTGCCGTAAGCGCCGTATCATTATCCAAAGGATAGGCAAATCCCTTCATCTTCATTTCAGGATACAATTCCATGGGCAGGTTATAACTGTGCGCGATGCCTTCATTGATTCTTTTGATTCCTTCAATCATCATATTTCGGTCAGCCTCATCAAACCAGTGCAAATTGATTTTTACCAGTGCAGTTGCGGGAATAACATTGTTATCACTACCTGCCTGCACGCTACCTACAGTAAGAACAGCTGCTTTTTGAGGGTCACCCGCCCGACTCACAATCACCTGGTACTGCATAATAGCTGCTGCTGCCATCACAATAGGGTCCTTGCTCAATTGCGGATTACTTCCATGTCCGCCTATCCCTTTAAACACTACATCAATCTGATCTGTGCCCGCCATGCGTACACCACTTGCAACAGCAACTACGCCTACAGGTACCGGAGCACTGTGAATACCAAGTAAATAATCTGGCTCGGGAATGCCATGTTTGGTATGGAGCCCATCTTTGACCATAGCCTCTGCTCCCAGGATGGGTTCTTCTGCTGGTTGTCCTACTACGATTAAGGTTCCCTTCCAGGCATTTTTTAGTTGTGCCATGCCTCTGGCCAATCCAATCAACCAGGTAACATGTGCATCATGCCCACAGGCATGCATAACGGGTGATTCAGTTCCATCGTCCCGTTTCACCACTTTTGTACTCGCATACGGCAGACCGGTAGTTTCTTTTACCGCATTGCAATCCATATCACCCCGCCACATGATAATAGGACCTTCCCCATTTTTGAGTATTCCTGCCACTCCTGTGATACCTATACCTGTTTTAACATCGTAACCAGCCGCCTGCAGTTCTTTGGCAACAATTGCAGCAGTGCGTGTTTCCATAAAACCCAATTCAGGATTGGCATGTATGTCTTTAAATATCTCCACCAGTTTAGCAGAATCGGATTCCACCAATTTGTTTATTTCAGCCAGCCGGTTGTCTGAAGCAGTAGCTTTTACAGCTTTTTTCTTTTGTGCCTGTGCGTTCATACAGCAGGTGAATGCAATCAGTAGCAGCGCTCAGTTCAGGAATTGAGCTGATTTCCAAACATTTTTCATAAGCAACATAAGTTTTAATATGCTACTTTCAAATCTGCCGTAACCGGAGATTGAATCGATTTATTCGGATTTCTATTCCTGAATAAATAAATAATATTACAAGTGTGTAATTAATTAATTGATGTGTCGCTATGTTATTCAATTATATTTCAGACTACTTTACGCAATTAAACAAACTGCATTTCCTCATTTGCACCGTAATTACCGCGCTGTTGATTACAGGGAATTATTACTGGGGCTGGGAGAAACAGTGGATCTATAATTTACCATCCCGACCACAACGCGTCCTCGGATTTTATCTCGTATATGCATTGGCGTTTACTCTCCCCTATCTCCTATACTGGTTGCTGGTGCCGGGTTTCAACTGGAATCCCGCATTGGTATCAATTATTGCCTTAGCCCCCCTGGTATTTGCCCTGAAATCAGGCATGGGCGGATGGCAGGAATGGGTGCAAGCAGCCCGCCCTGGTATAGAAGGTTATCGCATCAATGTGCTAATCAACTGGCCGATTCGTTTAGTGGTAACTGTTAGTATACTGATCCTGATCTATACAATACTCAATGGTCGTCTTTCCGGTTTTGCTTCCGCAACCGGTTTGAAACTGGCAGGCGTTAACTGGACACCCTACCTGATCATGCTGGCAGTAATTGTTCCGCTGGTGAGTTTCGCTGCGACGCAGGATGATTTCTTGCAGACCTATCCCAAGATGAAATTGCTTCAATTGAATGCTGACCCTGCCCCATCGCTTTGGCAGAAAATCGCTTTTCAACTTGCCTATGGTTCTGATTTTTTTACCATTGAATTGTTCTTCCGGGGATTCCTGGTTGTCTTGCTAGCACGCTGGATTGGTCCGGCTGCTATTTTACCAATGGCGGTGTTTTACTGTTCCATTCATTTCGGCAAACCCTTGCTGGAATGTATCTCCTCTTATTTTGGTGGCCTGTTACTCGGCATCTTTGCCTGTTATTCGCAATCGATTTATGGGGGTATTGTGGTGCACCTCGGACTTGCCTGGATGATGGAATTGGCGGCTTCGATTGCCCTTTACTGGAAGAAATAGGCGCACGATTTATTTGCAGTAATTTTGTGCGATGGCACCCAATATCAGCAAGGAAATAGAATTTCAAACTGCCCGCAGTGGTGGCAAAGGCGGACAAAATGTGAACAAGGTGGAAACCATGGTCCAGGGGCGATGGATTCCTTCCGGTTCGGTTGCCCTGAACGATGAGCAGCGTGCACTGGTGCTGCAAAAACTGCAACACCTGCTGAATAAAGATGGCAGCATCTTATTAAAATCCCAGGAAGAACGTTCTCAATCCGGTAACAAAGAGCGCGTGCTGCGCAAATTCCAGGACTTGCTGGAAAAAGTCCTTGTCAAAAAGAAAGCCCGAATCGCCACCAAAATCTCCAAAGCCGTACACGAAAAGCGCATCGAATCCAAAAAGCAAAAGGGCACCGTAAAAGCTACCCGAAAAAAGATTCGTCCCGGCAGTTGGGATTGAATGCTACTGACATAGGGTTGTCAATTCCTCTTCTATTTTTATACCATGAGCACGTTATTGAAGGACATCTATTCCGAAGAATTTTACCAGGCATTTGGCAAGCAGGTAAAGATGGTATTAC
>VFQN01000773.1_pt1 | contig 57681 bp, 104 predicted proteins | sample 3512371 | NCBI WGS metagenome assembly VFQN01 (sample SAMN10412370, study PRJNA504923) | tailings metagenome | isolation source: Replicate 2 from Balatoc abandoned mine | place: Philippines: Itogon, Benguet | collected 2017-08-28
CTTGGCGCCCTGGGGGCAGGATGCGGGGGAGTGGGGGGTGGGTGAGAAGTTACTAGGTTAAATGGGGGCAGCAGGATGGGGGAAGAAGGGAGAAGCTACTGGACTAGATCGATACCGAAGTGCTCCACGTGTCGCGGTATAAGTGGTTTGGGGGGAGGTGGGGGGCGGAGGGGGAACAAGAAGGCAGTAACGCGAGTAGGTGGTAGTGGTAGTAGTAGTAGTGGTAGCAGTACGGGGGGCCGGAGGGGGGGCGGCACATGACTAACGTCCGCCCGTTAGCCTGGCCCCTAAGATTGTCCCGAACATGATCTCAAAGATGGTGTGCAAGCTTCCCAACGCCCTAGACGTCACATAAGTGGTGCAGGGATGCAACCGTGTGCACGGCGTGTGTGCAGGCAACCTGGACCGTGGACCCTGCTTGCTGTCTACCGTACCATGAAGCTTGCCAGGGATGTAACAAGGAACAGGCGTAGTGCCGTTATGCACTTCATTTTCCCACCTGCTTGGCCTTCATCTGCTGCTGCTTGCGGGCGACCCGAGGGGCGGCGCAAGGTGCCGCGGTGGCGAGCACGGCGGCCTGAGGGCACGTGTCGGCACGTGGTGGGGGCGGGCGGGGAAATGGGGAATGCACGCATGCGGTATCACCAAACAGCACGGGCAGGGTGCAGCTGCCGGTAATAGCATCCTCAGCACGTCAGCAGGCCCCCTTGTGCGCCACGCTGCACGGTAACAGAGTGAAAGGCTTGCATTGGCATGATCAACCCACCACGCTGCGCCTGGCACGGCACGACCCCGCATGACACCCAGCCTGCACACCTCCTTGGCGTCCTGCTCCTCCTCCTCCTCCTCCTCCTCCTCCTGCTGCTGCTGCTGCTGGTCGCAGGCCGCCGCAGGGCCAGCGGCCGGCTTGGGGCCGGGGGCGGTCACGGCAACCTGGAGGGCAGGTGCAGGGGCGGCGGGGGGCAGGGAGTATGCGCATTAGCCACAGGGAGGTTCAGGTTGACCACCGGGAGCTTAAGATCGTCTCCGCAGGCCTACGCAAGCACCCCAAACGGGCAGCCTTGCCCGTTTCACTTCGTACCCCCAACATGCTTTGGGGCAATGTACGCTGCACAGCGCAGCGCTGCACCGCCCACCTGCTGCTTGGCCTTCTGGCCCCGCTGCTTGCCGGCAGCCGGCGGCACGACCAGGAAGGACTCCATGTCGTGGGCCGCTGTGCTCCAGGCCCCTGCACCCGCCTGCTGTGAAGCACAGGGGTGGAGCCCGCCCGAGGCCGAGACCCCGCTGCCATGCCGGCAGGTGAGCCGCATGAGCGGGATGTCGTGGTCCGACAGCCTTTCGCCGTTGTCCAACATGCATGACTCCACCGACGAGTGGCTGATGTACCGGTACGGCTCCAGAAGCGACCGGGACGCGTAGAAGCGGTCCAAGCGGGAGATGCCCTTGTAGTGACTGCCCTTCCTTTTTATGTACGTGAAGTCCTTGCTGCCACGGTGCAGGCTGCGGTGGCAGTCGACCAGGTCCCCGCACTCCCTGAGTGCCGCCGCCGCTTCGCTGTCTTGCTTTCGCCCGCCGCGGCCCGCACGCGAGTCCAGCGCTGGGTCATCCACGAAGTTGAAGTCGCCCCCGACCAGGAGCGTGAGGTTGTCCGTAGCCGCGACTGCGCGGGACAGCTTTTTGAGCCACTTCACGTACTCCAGGCGCGCATCCATGGCCTTGGGCTTGGTGCCGGACGGCAGGTAGACGTTGCACACGTGGACGCGGTGCCCTGCCCACGACAGCGTGCACTGGGCCACCCGGCCCGGCATTGACGGAGGCCGCAGCGCACTGACCGCCTCGGGTGTGGTGATGATCTTAACCGCCCCCCGCACCAAGGTCGCCACCCCGCAGCTATACTTGGACAGTGCTGGGCATTCCGCAGCCACTTTCCAGTTTTGCAGGCCAGGTATGTTGCTGCTGACCGCCTTGCAAGCCGCCTCCAGGCCGGTCTTCCCATCCTTGTCCACTGGCTTGCGTACCTCCTGGATAAGCACCACGTCAATCCTACGCCTCTGCCATAGTACATTTGCGTCAATCCACTTCTCGTTGTCTGTAAGTAGGCCGCCGCCCACATTGTGCGACCCAAACGTGAGGTCAGGCTGATCGCCTGGGCTCGCTGGTGCTTGGGGGTCAGCTGCTGCGTGTGCATCCTCGTGCGGGTCCTGCTGGACGTGCTGCGGGGCGCCCCGCTCCCAGTAGCTGCTGGTGCGTGCATGGGTACGATACAGCGCAAGAATTGTCTTAGCTTGGCTGCAGTGGATCAGAGTGGATCTATAAGTGGCTTTGGAACGCCACCCCAGACCTTGTTAGGTGAGGCGCATGCCAAACACGGCGTAGTAATGGCAACAAATGCATTCACAGTGCCAGCCGGAGGGGTGGTTGGGTAGGTAGAAATTTTAGTATTGGAGTTTGGACACATGCATATGCCAACTTCGTTGTTGCACAAGCGGGGGCTATGCTATATACCCAGTCTCACCTTAAGTTGACGAACCTTCTCGCAATTGCCAAGGCCTCGGTGATATGGATGTTGTTGTTGCGTACAGTGCCTTGGGACACATTGGCAGCCTCGGGTGTGGTGGCAGGCGCGGGCGCAGGCGCGGGGGCAGCGGCGGGTACGGCGGCCTGCTGGGGCAAGTCGCAAGTGGGAATGTACTGACGTAATGAGGGGCGGCACGAAAGGGGCAGGGCAGGTGTTCGCCAGCACAGGCCACTGCGTGCGCATTTGCATCAGCACGTGCACAAGCCTGTTCCTGTGCCCTAGGGCAGTAAGCAACCAGTGGGCCCCAGCCTTTAATAGCATCTGTCAAGTCGTTAACTACGTGATGCAGTATGACGTACAATAGACATAACAAGCCTTGCCTGTTGCTCCTTGTGCGGCTTGTGGGCGTCCAGGAGCTTGGGGACAGTGGGAGCGGTGTTGGGGGCGAAGGGTCCAGGCTTGGGGGCGATGGATGCGGTCGAGGATGCGGGACTGGCGGCAAACTCGACGGTGGCCTTGACGATGATCTTGGGGTGTGTGTGGGGCCGGGGGGCGGGGGAAGGGGAAGGGGGGAGGGGGGCAGGGGGCAAGGGCACAAGCTGGTGAGCCTGCGTGGATGAGCTGGGGTTGGGCCTCTTACGGTTGGGGTGTGTACCGTATCATACCCACCACCCTGAGAGCGTGAGAAGACTGTGAACGCGCAGGGGCGCTGCGTGTGTACCGGTACACTTGCGGTGTGATACTCGCTTGCCCACAGACGCAGGCCGCGTATTGGACAGTACCGGTACTGTGTCATACCCCACACCAGCAACTTGCACCGCCGTTAGAGGTTCGCAGTACGCACTACTAGTCAACTGATATCACGCACCCAACCTACCACGAGCACCCGTCGAATATGGAGGCTTAAGCTGGAACGTGACGAGGCGCGCCTTGGAGCACCGCAAGACGGCTTCGCCACGTGGCATGGTCGGGGAGCTGCGGCGCTCCGTGGCGCTCCTTGTGGGGCCCTGTGCAGGCAGGGGTGGGGGTCGCGTACAGGTCATATCATGCGCTGACGCACGCGACGGCGCGTCCGCTTGTGGGTCATGCCAAAATTGTCATGTGCAGCCCTTATCGGCCGCAGGCGCTATGCAGGGGCGCTCGTGCCTGTTCGGCTCAAGCGACCGGCCGTTAACACGGGCCGCTAGGCTTCCAACCCAGCTTTCGGCCAGCAGGCCGTCGCACTCACCATGGTTTACCGTAGGTACAACGCATTGTAAAGCTAACCCATGGTTGGTTGAGGGCGCTTTACGGGCTAAACAGCTGCACCCACAGGCTTAGGGATGTGAGCAGTCGCGTCACAGCAAGCGTGCAAGGAGAGTCAACGACGGCCACCCGATTAGTATGACAAGCACGACTGAAAACCACAATAATATTGGGCGAGCTTTTCCGGCGCATGCAGTCTGTCCCACATGCTGATTGCTCATCGCGCCCGCCTGCCTTCCTCGGCCCTGTACGGTCTTCGAACGATAAAGCCCTCGCCCCTTACTCAGAGGCCCTGCGCATAGCGTCCAACGAAATAGTAGTATTACTCTTTAAAAACTATCGAACAGAGTTGGACCAGCCCTAGGCCGTGTCTCGTGTGCCCGTGTTTCGGTCGACATCGCATGGATCAACATGCGCTGAAACCGTTTCACCGAATTTAGCTGAAGACCAGCGGGCATCAGATGGCCCGGGCGTGTCGTAGCAGGGAGAAGGCATGCGAGAGTTAGCCCATTATTCACTGGGCGTATGCGCCGTAAATGCTTGGCGGAGCCACTGCGGAGCCGGGCGGCTGCATTGCCGGGTTACCACCTGCCCAGTCAGCTTAGGTGAAAAGACGGGCATCAAGCCACCATCTGCTGATGCCAACGCTACTCCTTGCGCTGGAGTCGTGAAGCATATCGTCGTGTCCTGCGCTAACGGTTCCAGGTCAACCCTTAAACCCACCGTCACGGTAATGTGTGGACAGCAGGCCACTGCAGACCAGGACTCCGCCCTGCTGCACCTCGCCCTCGCACGGTGACAAGGTTGCACTCGCCTTCGACCTAGCTTTAGGGCATTTGTACATGTCGCCCTTCCTTCAGTTCGTATGGGACCTTGGGGAGCGTCTAACCTGAGGGAACACGCAGGTTAGAACCATTGTTACAACCGTACCGGCACACAGCCTGGCAGCATACGCCCCCTGATTCCTACCTCACTGACGGGGACACCACAGAACATCCGTCCCAGGAGTTCAAGCTGAAGCCCAGAAGCCTTCCGAAACGCAGCCGTCCAGATACAAAGCCTGCCATTGTGCCGACGACCGTGGAAGATGTTAGGATGCGCCGGGCTGTGCACAGGAAGGCAGAAAGAACAAGAAGGGCCCAGCGACGCGCCCGCCTGACCACGCCGTACGTCAGTAAGCGTACATACCCGACAGCAGGCAACTATCGTACGCTAACAAGCACAGGTACCGGTGACCCATGTTGGCGTGTGTCTGCTAATTCCTCCCTCTCCAAACCACCTGCCTCCAAACCAAGACGGCAAGCAAAGAGTCCGCCTGGCGCCAAACCTCGCCACAACCTCCGCAAGCCCCCCAAACGACGTTGACTCCTCCACGAGAACAGGCACGACTGAAACGCTACACACAAGCTGGTGATGCATGCAGTCATGGTCCACGCCGCTCGAGTCCGATTTTTGCCTAAACCTACGACCGGCCTGCATGCGAGCAAGAGCGTACCCCGAAAATTGCAGCATAAACGTGAGTTACCCTTGGGTTCAGCACACCGCATGCTACGGCAATGCGACCTCGCGACAATTCGACGTGCGCCTTGCCGTCTTGCCGTCGTAATAAGCTAGCCCCTGCTCCAACCAACGCACACACGCACACCGCCCTCACAGCTTGACCACTTGCGCCCGCCACGACTCGCACCCGCTCTGCCCCCGCCGCTGCTAGGGAGTACCGCCGTGCTCGCCGTGCCCCATCCCCTGCTGCTCCCCTTCGCTTCTCCCCTGTCCCTTGCCGCCGCTGCACGCCCACCCGGCCACCAACACCGCCCCCCGCCACCACCCACCGGCCTCTGCGACCTCCCTCAGTCGTCCGTCTGCTCCTGCCCCGACCCGTCGCCTCCCGCCCCCGCCGCGGCCCGCCTGCTGCCCCTGCCGCTGCTGGGCCTGTGCGGCATGGCCCGGCGCTTGTCGTGCGCGGACCGCAGGTGGGCGCCCGCCGCCTGCAGCGCGGCGATGAGCTCCGCCTCCACGTCCTGCGCCGTGCTGCGGCCACCGGCGGAGCGCGGCACCAGCGCGTACACGGCGCGGAGCAGCGAGGTGCGCCGCGCGCCTGGTGGGGGTGGGGCAAAGCACCGGTGACGCGTTGAGCGCGAGGTGGGGGGGATTGACGCGGGAGGGCCGGGGCAGGGCAGGATAGCAGCTAGCAGGGCTTGTGCGGAGAGCCCGAGCGACTCATTATGACGACAACAGCGACATTTAAAGACACTACCGCAAGCAGTGCGCGATGCACGTCTGTCCTCTTCGATGTTGCCAGCTGTGACCCGTGCAGCTGCGGCCCAGCGCAGCGCAGCGCAGACGGCGCAGCCCTCACCTGGCAACCGCTCCGCGGCCGCCTGCAGCCTCTTGCGCTCGCGCGTCTCCGTGGCTCGGTGCGTGGCCAGGCGCTGGCCTACGTCCTCCGTCTCGCCCACGTACAGCTGCTGCTGCCACGTCCTGGGGGAGACACACACACAAGGAAAGGGGAGACACGGACGCGTAACCACTACCGTCAAACCAATTATTTTGCCTGTCCGGTCGCGGTTTCCTGCGTTGCCAGTATTATTGATGCCAAGGCACGTCCACTAGAGGCGCATGGCCGAAGGCGCAAGAGTGAAGCACGTGAGCATGTGCCTCGGTACACGTGTACCGTTTCCCTGCACCATGTGTGTTGGCACAGCCCGGGTTGGTTATACGGAGGGCTCGCCTGCGCAAATAGGCAACAAGGTCCGCACGGCAGCTGCAGCTGCAGGCAGCCAACCGCACGGGCACGCCCCGGAGGGACCCGCGCGTTGAGCACAGCAGCTGCGATTGAGCAGGGCCCTAGCCAGCCCAGGAGCGAGTGAGTGTCGGGGCCCTGGGCCGCACCTACCTGAGGACGTACACGCACGCCTCGCCCTTGTGCGCCGGCGGCGGCACATGGTCGGGCTGCACGAAGTACAGCTTGCCTGCGGGGAGTGCAGCACCATGGCACACACCGGTAAGTGTTGGTATGCCCAACTGCACGCTGTCCCCATCCGCGTACCCCCGCACTACCTGGCTACAGTGCTTTGCCTGAACATGGATGATACATCGTACCATGCGCCCTTCGACTAAATTATCACGTGCGACCAGGCTTACTACTACGCTACCCCCTGTTGCTCCGCCACCTCCCCGACCTTCCCTCCCCACCTAGCTCGGGGATCATGTTGTCCACCACCCCCTCGGGCGTGTGCTTGGCCAGGGCGGCCAGCAGCACGGCGCGCAGCACCCCGGCCGCCTCCTCCAGCGGCACGTCGCGGAAGCCGCCCAGGGCAGGGGCGGGGTCCGCGGCCGGCGGAGGCGACGGCAGCTGCTGCTGCTGCACCGACTCCTGCTGCTGCGCAAACTCCTGCTCCTCCTGCCCCTGCTGCTGTACTGGCTCCTCCTGCACCCATCCCAGCTGATCCTGCTGCTGCTCCTCCTGCACCTGCTGCGGCTGCTGCTCAGCGGGCCGTGGCAGCAGCAGCATCGCAGAGTTCGCAGCAGCCCCCAGCTCCTCCTGCGCACCCGCCGCGCTCTCACCCCACGCCACCGCGCCGTCCCACGCTCCCCCGCCGCCGTCGCCGCCGCTCGGCCCAGCCCCCTGCCCCTCGGCCGCCTTCCCCCACGCCGCCTCCCCGGCCCCTTCTCCGGCGCCGTCCCACACCCGCGGGCCGTACAGCGGCACGTGGCTGCCGCCGTACGCCTGCTGCCGTGCGGCCGCCAGCATGGCCCGCAGCCGCGCCTCGTGGGCCGCCGCCGCCCGCAGCAGCTCCGGCGGCATGCCGCACTGCGCCGCCACCGCCAGCGCCAGGCTGCGCAGGCACACCTGGGGGGCAGGAGCAAGGACAGTGGCGCACTGTCAACACATCTGTGCGTTGAGGGGCTCACCGTGCGTACAGCCAAACTCACTGACCCCTCCATGCTTCCAGGCACCATCCGCCCCCCTGCTTGCTGCCTGCTCCTGTGTGCCCTTAGCGTCCCGGAGGTGCCCACAGTTTCTCACCGCCCCGCGTCCGCCCCTCGGTGCGCCACCACCTGGTTCCCTTGCGCGGTGCTCCGCCTGACGCTCACCCCGCTGCCGCTAGGGCCTACCTGGGCCCTCCGCACGCTGTACCTCGTCTCCTGCCATGAGCACCACTGCACCGTCCCGCCATCCCGCCACGCACCACCCCCCATGCGGCCCACCTGGCCCATCAGCACGCGGTGCGTGGGCCGCAGCAGCGCCTCGGGGGGAGGCGCAGCGGCCGGCCCGCCCCAGCCGGCCGAGCCTCCCGGCAGCAGGCCTGCAGGGGAAATATGAGGACACACCACAACGGTGAGTCGTACCCGGATCCGTCGGCGCCATGTCTGAGCCCATCCCCCCCCCTCCCACGCACACTGCTCCGGCTGCTCCGGCGCTGGATCCACCACTTCTCCTGCACCCTGTATCCTCCGCCGCCTTACCCTGCGCTGCCGGCTGGTCCAACGCCATTCCGTAGCCCCATGGTAAGCAATCACATTGTCCGCCCCTGCTCTCTGTGCTGCCCCCCGCCTCCTGCCCCCGCCGTCGCACCTCCGCCCGCCCCCTACCTCCCATCCCCCCTTCCCCGCCCCCAGGCACCCGGCGCGGGCTGGTCCTGCTCGCCATTCCACACCACCTCCAAGACACTGAGGTCCGAATGAACGGATGCACTCCTGCCCCCCGCCCCCTACCTCCCGCCACCTGCCCCCTCACCCCCCACGCACCCTGCGGCGCGCGGCCCCTGTCCGGCGCCACCTCCATGGCCCAGAACTGCAGGCAGCCCTCCCGCGCCAGGCCCTGCAGCAGGAAGGGCAGATCGTGCAGGTGCGTTGCGAACACGCCGCCCACGCGCGCCGCCGCCAGCGCCTCCACCACCGCCGCCCCCAGCGCGCTGCCCGCCGCCACCTCCGTGCCCTTGCCCAGCTCGTCCAGCAGCACCAGGCAGCGGGGGCCCAGGCCGCGCGCAACTGCCAGCGTGGACCTGGGGGCGCGGACGGGTGGGGAGGGGCGCAGGGTACAGGTCTTGGGCTCCCAGCAGACGGCACAATGGCAGCGAAGCGCTTACGGCAGTCTGTTTGTGCACCAAAGAAAGCAAGGCACATCGGCCTTTCCCTTCTTCCAATACCTGCTCCGGTATCAGCAGTTGCCCATGCCCCGTACCCGTGCCGCCACTTGCCCTGCCCCTTGCGGTCTTGTCCCTCCCTCTGCCCCTGCCCCTGTCTTCCCTCGCCACTCACGCCGTGTCCTCCATCTCCACCGCGAAGGCGCTCTTGCCCTCCAGGGGGGAGTCCCCGCTGAAGTTGCGCAGCGACACGTGCGACAGCCACGACACCTCCAGCGGGTAGGGCGCCGCCAGCGGGCCGCCGGCCGCCGACCCGGAGCCGGCGGGCGGCGGCGCGGCGCTGCTGCCGGCGGGCATGGCGGCGGCGGCGGCGGCGGTGGTGTGGTGCGCCTCCCCCGCGCCCGCGGGCACGGCCATGCCGCAGGTGGCCAGCAGCGCCGCCGCGGCGACGCTGCGCAGCACCGTGGACTTGCCTGCGGGGCGGGGTGGGGGCACGAGGGACAGGGTGCGTGCGAACGTCACGTCAGGTGTGTCGTTCTGCGAGGTGGGGCGGAGCAAATGTATCTGGCTTGGGCGGGGCCTACAGTTCGATGCGCCACTGACCCGGCGCCAACTGCCTACGCACAGCAAAGCGTGGCTCAGCCTGGAAGCCAGAATTGTGAAGCCCACATGGTACCGACTAGACCATGAGGTTGGAATTTGAGTGGTGTCGTACGCTGTGCGCCCCGCCCGCACGTGTCGCACATGCCCCCGTGCCCACCTGCCATGTTGGGCCCCGTCAGCAGGGCCATGGACCCCGCGCGCAGCTGCAGGTCGTTCAGCACTGCGTCCCTCCGGTCCATCCAGTAGGGCCACAGGCCCGGCAGCGACAGCCACACGTCGCGGCCAGCGGGGCCGCCGGCGGGCCCGGTGAGGGCGGAGGTGTGGGAGGGGGAGGAGGGGCGTCCGCTCGTCGCCGCCTGGGCCTGCGCCTGAGGCGGCCCCACGTGGCGCGCCTGCTGCTGCTGCTGCTGCTGCTGCTGCTGCTGCTCCGCCGCGCCGTGCGCAAGCGTGAGGGCCAGGGGCATGTCCGGCCTGCGTTGGGGAAGGGAGACGTGGGCGGAAAGCGGTGGGCAGGGGTCCGGTGCGCAGCCGGCACATCTGCAGGGTTGCCTGAGGGGCGCTTCCACAGACCCAGGCGGGGAGGCATGCAAAGGTACACAGTGTTGGATGTGACACGAGGTACAGGATTGATGGACGGTTACACGCGGGTCGTAGGTCGTAGGTCATCGGTGACAGGGCTACCAGCCTGCTGGGCGCAACCCCTATATGTCACTCGTAGTGCCCCGGGCCCCGCACCCACCAGTTCCACCCCGCCTGCTTGGCCTGCTGCGCGTGCCGCACCAGCGCCCCCGCCAGCACCGACAGCTCGTTGGCGGCCAGCAGCACGGCCAGCTGCGGCCGCAGCGCACTGCACAGGTCGCGCAGCAGCTGCCGGGCCTGGGGCGGCGGGAAGGGAGGCGGGGCAGCGCGGCGGCGGTTGTTGGGACATGGCGAGCTGCCCGTTGGTTGTTCCTCTCTGCTGTGCGGTGTGACGCAGTGCAGCACAGCTGGCGCGGCAACCTGCTGCCACCGGCAGCCGTGTCGGTCGTCCCCGCCGCCGCCACCGGTGGGCCTGCCGACAGTAAACCATTGCGTGCATGGCCTAGCCAGCCAGCAACGCCGCCTGCTGCCCGTGCCGCCGCCCTTCCCTCTCACCTTTTTGTCCGCCGCCTCCGCCGCCGCCGCGTACTCTGCGGTGGCCGCCTCCAGGCGCTGCGTGCTGTAGCGCTCGCCCTCCACCGCCCGCTTGCGGTTGGTGGGGTGCACCAGCTCCAGCCCGCTCGCCTTCCGCACCTGCTGCACCATCACCTTCTGCTGCGCCGGGGGCATCTGCACGGGGCAGGAGGGCAGCCGCAAGGGCGTGCCTCGAACTGATGCCAAGCTAGCAAGGCTTAGGCGGGGCTGCCAAGCTAGCAAGGCTTAGTCGGCGCTCCAGACAGTGAAAGTGACTGATCGGGGCGGAGAGACAGCCGGCCGCCACTCTGTCCGCAACAGTGCATGCGGCATTCGCACTTATCAGCAGTGCGCCACTCGTCAACGGCATGGTGCGTGCGGCTGGCATGACCACACCTACTACTCCCATCCGAGCCCCCTACGCTCCGCCTTCCCTCCACCGCCGCCCACCTTGCTGCCCGACTGCCCCAGCAGCCGCAGCCACACCGCGTCGTCGTGCGCCGCCAGCTTGAGCTCCGCGGCGGGGCCCACCTTCGCCGCCTCCAGGCCCACCACCAGCTCATCCAGCGCTTCAGCCACGGCGGCGCGCGCGGCCTCCACCTGCGCAGCGGGGTAGAGCGGCGCAGCGCGCAGCGAGGCAGTGGGACAGGGCAACGGGTGTGGCACAGTGCGCAGCTGCATTACGAGGCCTGGGGGATGAGAGTGAGCCGGCGCAAGCGACAGGCGCATGGCTCCTGCAGTGGCGCGTTGCATCTCCGTTATCTCCTACAGACGCAGCAGACCCTTCCGCCCTCCCAGACAGTAGCAAGGGGCAAGCGCGCACGCGGCGTCCAAAGACGGGGCCTACTAAGCGATAGCGAGGGCCGATAATCTCAACCGCATGTCCACTGCCCCAGCCCCAGGGCCAAGCCGTGCCCGCACCCCACTCCGCCCCGCCCCACCCGCTGGACCTCCTCCGGCATGGCGTCCGGCCGCACCGCCTTTCGGAAGCCCTCCAGCCGCAACGCCAGGCGCTGCAGCTCGTGGTCGGAGCAGAGCCGCAGGAAGCTCACGCTGCCGCCGCCGTCGCCGCCACCCCTGTCGCAAACACAAAGAAAGAGCATGAGCAGTGGAGTGGATGCGTTTGTCACTCGCGAGGGCATGCAGTACAGCTGTGAAGTAGCTAGGTACTGAGCAGTTGTGACCGCCACAGCTGCAGACAGTATTGGAAAGGGAAAACACGCACCAGTCGGCGTAGGCCCGCCCGCTTGGGAGGACCCGCTGGGCCCCTACATGCTGCACCACAGCCGCCAGTACGTGGTCTCCGTTATGAACAATTGAACATCCGCCCGCCTGTTGGCTTTCGGCAAGAAGGGACAAGAGGCGAGGGAAAACCCCCACCTGGTGGCCGCAACCGCTGTTGGGACGCGAACGGCACCGATGCCTTACCTAGCCGCACTTGCTGCTGCCGCCGCCGCCGCCACCGCCGGTGCCGCCGCCACCGCACCCCCACGCCGCCTAGCGATCACCTCGCCGCCGCCCTCGAGCTCCGCATCCGAGTCCACGCTGGAGGTGGCGGGGGAGGGCCCGGCCGCCCAGCCCTGTTGTTGCGACGGCACCACCAGAGGCCCGGAAGATGCGAACAGTCAAAGTCGGGTCAGAGAAGACGGTGCTCGCGAGGACACGTCATCCATGTCCTTCAATGCAGCAGCACAACCGGAATAGCACTGGCCATGCCCATGCGTCAGTCACCTCCAGCTGGACCACCGCGGCGATCGTGTCCGCCGCCTCCTGGCACGTGGCCGCCATGGCGCGGCTGGGCAGCGGCCGCCACGACACCAGCCCCGAGCTCTGCAGCGACCACGCCAGCACGCCGCACAGCGCCGCCAGCAGCAGCTCGCTGTCCGGCAGCAGCAGCAGCACCACCACGCCGCACAGCATGCCTGCAGAGTAGAGGGGCACACGGCGTAGGGCGAGGTGGCGCATGCTACATACGACAGCAGGACACTGCAGGGAAGGGCGCTGCCGTGCTGCGTGGTGGCGTGGGCTGCCAAACGCGCTGAAGTAATGTTAGCCAACGTGCATCGTAGTTGGCCGCATACGGCAGCCCGCCGGCCCTGTGCGTCGTTGCTACGGGCGCAGCGCTGCGCCCTGTGACCTGACTCACCCTGCACCTCGCGCAGCGTGTTGTGTCCTGCCGCGCAGTCCCCGATCAGCGCCGTAAGCCGCGGGGTGGGCAGGCTGGTGACCAGCGGGGGCAGCACGGGCGCGGACGCCGAGACCATCACGCCGCACACCTGCGGGAGGCGGGCGCCGTGTGGGCGGGCGGGACATCGGTCACGGCGGGGCGCATGGAGGTCAGCGGTATATGCCCTGCATGGTGGTCCAGGACTTGATCAGGTGCCCACAGCGCATGGGAAGCCGCGGCTCATGGCATTCTTGAGGCACGTGGCAACTCCTGCCTGTTGGTAGCTGCAGCAGCCTGTGCACAGTGCTGCCACACCACCTTCGTCCGACACAATGAATTTTAAGACCACCAGTACACACGTCTGGGTAGCCACCCGCCTGTCCTGCATTCAAGCCTCCATCAACAATCTTTTCCATGCACGGCGCGGCCAAGCCCCACACCCCACAACAGGCCCCACCGTCCGGATCTGCTCCGCCACCGCGGGCGGGGGCGGCAGCAGCAGCAGCCTCCGCATCCACTCCCTGCACGCCGAGGGCGTGCCCTCCGGCAGCGCCGCCCGCAGCAGGCTGGGCACGCCGCGCGCGCCCGCCAGGCCCAGCTGCGTGACGGTGGCCAGCGAGGGCGGCACGGGCGCGGTGGTGGCGGGGGCGGAGCCCCAGCCGGCCTCCTCGGGGCGGACCACCTGACGAGGGAAAGCGGAGCACAAGAGCAGCGCGGAGGCGTGTCATATAGGGCTGCAGCGCGTGTGGATGCCTTGGGTTTGTGACGCATGACAGCGGACTACAAGGTCTCTCGCTACGGACGTGCGCAACGAGAAAACGCGCTAAAAACAAAGGCATGATGTGGCGTGTCACGCGCACCGGCAGCTTCTCCGCCTCCGCTCGCTGCATGCCCACGGTCGCCGCCACGATGAGGCGGAAGCCCTCCACGTCCTGGCCCATGGCGGCCGCCGCCCCTGCCGCCGACGCTGCGCGCGCGGCGGGACCGCTGCCGGCAGGTGCAGCTGCGGGGCCCGGCACGCCCGGCGCCCGCTGCCTGGCCGCCCTCCCCGCGTCCGCCTGGGCCCCGTACTCCTCCACCTCCACGCCCAGGTTCGCCGCCAGCGCTCGGAACACGGACTCGGACTGAGGGCCAGCCGGCGGGCAGAATGCAACAGTGTGGCTGAGGCAGGAGGGTGCGGCAGGAGGGTGCGGCTAGGCTGTCGGTTCGCCCGTGCGCTCACAACAAGTATTCCTGATATGCCGTCTTTAACAGCATACTTGTAGTGACTCGTTTGAGCGTCACTATGATGCGCACATGTCAATACACCAGATGCACACTCCTAACTCCACGGCGTGCGGTGGCACCACCCCCGTACCAGCCCCCCGCCGCACCTTGCCGCCCCCCTCCCGCTCGCTCCTGCGCAGGCTGGCGTGCGCAAACAGCGGCTGCGCCATGCCCGTGGCGTGCAGGTGCGCCATGAGCGCCTCGGGGCTGAGCTGCTGCAGCACCAGGATGGCGCGCCGCCCGGGGCAGTAGCGCAGCAGCCGGTAGCCGCCGGTGCCAGGCTGGCTCACGGCTGCGGGAAGAGGGCAGCAGGGCACGCAACAGGCTGCATGGAGAGAGGGAAATAGTCTGCACATTGGTTAGGAACTACAACGCGTGGTGCCTGGTATCTTACGGTACGCCAATACCACTTGCCATGGCTAGTCACTGGTAGCGTGGTGGATGTAAGCAAGAGGCAGGGGGATGCTTGCGCCAATCACTAGCGGACTCTCCCACGACGGCATACGCACCGACGATGGGCTTGGGCAGCGGCGTGTCATCCCCGTCGTACACGTCCTCCACGTCGCCGTACAGGTAGTAGGGGCTGGAGGCGCCCACCACGCACACCAGCTGCCGCTCCTTGCGCTCTCCGCCGCGCCCGATGGAGACGCTCCCCACCTCCTCCACGATCGCCTGCCGGCCCCAGGAGCAAGACCACCCGTTCAGCGCAAACCAACGGTAAGTTCAGAAGAGCAAGCAACAGTGCCGTTCAGTAGGTTTAGGCTAGCGCACAGAACCCTTGCAGGACGGCTTCTTGGCGCCTTCATTAGCAAGGGAAGGGAGCGGCCCGTAGCTTGGGTCCCGCTGCATCCAATGTCGCTACGGGAGCGAGCCATAGGCAGCATGTGACCCCGAGCACGCGTGAGCAAGACGCATGCAGCAGGACAGGCCTGCCGCGCCCCCCACCACTGTGTAGTTGGCCTCGATGAGCCTGTTGAGGGCGCGGCGCAGGCTGGCGGGGTTCTTGGGAAAGCCCGCCTCCGCCACGCCGCTGTGGGGCGCCATGGGGTTGAGGCCGCACACCTGGGGCAGCGGGGCCGGCGGCCACCAGTATCAGTCGCAGCGGTACCCACCAGCTGGTTGCTAGTCGTGCGCAGGATCTCCGCCGGCTGAGTAATTGCTTTGCCAACGCCAGCTGTAACTGCACCTGATCGAGAAGCACCTGATGTTCGTCGCGCACCGTGTCACCTGTCAGCACCACACCCGTCACGCACACGCACGGCAGCCCCCGCAGCCCCGCTTGCGCCTGGCATGCTGCTCTGCTGCTTTACCCACGACTGCTTCCCGTGACTGCAGGCTCCACACTCGCCTGACAGAGCACCAGCGCGTCATAGCCCACCCCCTCGTAGAAGTCGCCAATCTGCAGCGCAGGGCCCAGTTTGGCGTCACTTGACACACGCAATGATTAAACCATTGCCAGAAAAAAAGAAGTAAGGCTGCTGCAGTAGGATGCCTACATGTATGTACGACTTCTGCAGTAGAGGCCTCTGTAGCCAGCCAGCCTTTTTAGATGGCGGTCCTGCCCAGGGAGAGGGGCCTGGGCGAACCTTGGTGCCCATGACAGGTCCATGCGCTTGAGCTCACCCGCACCAGCACCACGGCCTTGGGGTGCTGCCGCTTGGCAGAGAGGAAGTCGCCGTAGCACTGGACATGGCCCTTCGCCCGCGCACGCGTTACGCCCAAGGGATGGTGCCAGTCCAAGGACCCTACCAGGCCCAAAAGACCGGGCCTACAGGCATATACGGAGTAGAAAAATATACTGCTAACCAAAGCGTTTCCTGTCCCGCAGCCAAGGGTTCGACACAGCATCAATGTCGCACCTGTCAACCTTTGCTATCTCCTTGCTCCAGAACGCAAGCGCGTCTGGCGTGATCACAGCCTCCGGGGCTTGGTATGTAGCTGTCACTGCCAGGGAACGCTGGATGCTGTTGCCGGCGCTGACCCACGCAAAAGGGCGTTTCGGCTGGGTCGACACGTGCAAGGTGCGCGCAGGTGGCTTGACGGAGCGACGAGCTGCCGCAGCTCCCCGCAAGAGTCCGAGTGAAGGGAATTTAAGTGACAGCATCGTGGGCTTAGCTGACAAGTCGCCCAGGACAGAAATGCAGAGCTCCGACACATCCCGCTGCGATGCCTAGAGTGTACATAAAGCACGTATGAGCAGGCTTGGGTCCATCGGTCCTCCAGGCTTTGCTATATGGGCATGGAAAGTAAGAATGGCTGCGTGGCCTTCGCCTAATAGCACGCCGAGTACGTCATGTCTTATCAAGATGATGTTTGGTGCGCTGAAGATGAGGCGCCGCGCCAGCAAGGTCAAATTTAGTACAAAGAAGCGATCGCTTATTACGTCTGGTTACCTTGTATGTATGGCTGTCTCCTCTTGGCAATGGAGCGGTGTCGTTGGGCAACCGTTGTCCCGTCCTGCTGATTTATTTCCTTTTGGAAAATAAATCTTTGTTGGTGCTTTTGCTTGGGAGCAGCTGATGTTGTGTAAGGCAGACGCAGGCTTTTGCCTACAAATTGCAGCTCCTGTGCTGACGCGTGGGCTGCGGTTGACCTGGGTTAACGCGTGGGCAGACGTGCCTGCTCCCGGGGCTGTTGCACGCCATCCGAAGCAGCCGGCAGCAAACGCGGCAACCCTAGGGAGCTCCCAACCTCTCATACTGCAACTGGCCTTAGGCTGCACCGTTGGGAGAATGGAGAGCAGGACGGGGGAGCAGCACGGGGGGGGGCAGCAGTGGGTAGGGCCAAGCGGGCCGCCATTTAACCACAATGCCCATGCATGCGATGCCCTGGACCCCTGCACGACGCCGGTACGCATTTGTGCGCCTACCGTGTTCCGACAGCTAGCACAACATGTTCTTGCATGTCGGAGGGCACTCCCCGACTTTCGCCTGTCTGTGCAGTCCTGCGAGATCCGTACCTCGTACCTCGTACCCGCCCATGGTAGCCAACAGTTCCTATGCAACATGCCCCCCATCGCCCTTCCATAGTGCAGTGGTGGTGCCGCTGGCCCACAGCAACCCCTCCCTTCACCCCTACCCTACACGCACAGCAACCCACCCACCCCGCCCCAATCTCCTCCGTCAACATGCCTACCCAGGCACTAGCCGCCCCCACCAAGACCCGGATGATGCTCTCCACTCCAGTCGGATGAGCTGGCTAGCGCTGACTACGACCTTCGGCTGGCCGCCACGGTCTTCTTGCCTGACGTCTTGGTGTTGGTGCTGTCCCGCAGCGGCTGGTCGCGCACGCGGTAGATGCGCATCATCCAGTGCTGGCTGGTGAACACCTCCTCAAAGTACTTGAGCTTGACGTTGAGCTTGCCCACCTGGTAGCCGCGCACGCGGTCCACGCCGCGCTGGCCGCTGCTCAGCTGGCTCTCGTCCGCGAAGCTGCGGGGCCCGGCGGAAGGGTGCAGGCGGGTGCGGGCAGGGCAGCGAGGCACGCGAGCGAGCTTCAGTCCATACTTGTCGTGCAACCAACCCTGGGCGTGGAGTGTGGGTGAGGTAGCACGTGGCTGGGTGTGCAGGAGTGTCAAGTGCGCACCTCGCCCCAGCCAGGTGCGGCAGGGCAGTAGGGCGCAACGCGGGCGGCATGCTCGTGTGGTTCACTTGCAACGATGTGAGTAGCTACACCAGCCATCCGCATGCGACACACGTCAGCACCCACTCGTGGTAGCTGAGCTTGTACATGAGGCTGTTCATCATGGCCTTGGCGCCGCGGGCGTCCACCCGGTAGTCGCCGTCGGGCGTGAGGTAGTCCTTCTCCTTGATCTCTGCGGGGGCGGGGCGACACGGGGTGGAGTGGGCGTGGGCTTGTGGGGCAGTGTGGCGGCAGGGTAACGACGTAATCTCTGCGGCTTTGGGGACTCCGAGGGGGGGCTTCTGCGGGTGTTGGGAACTGAACCCGAGTGATCCCGCCCTAGTGTTGGACTGTTGATGTTGGCCCGCTTTCCTTCGGGACACCCCAAACCACGGCCGTACACCTCCGTCGGTCAGCCACCTGCCTGGGGCCCCACACCCCCTCGTGCCCTCCCGGCCTCACCTGGGTACACGCCGCCCCCGATGCGCACCATCCACAGGAACTTGTTGATGTCGTCCGAGGGGTAGCCCACCAGCCCACCAAACACCACAAACACGTACTCCACGTCCAGCGAGCGGTAGATCTCCCACGCCTGATGTGCGGCAGTACAACAGTTCAGTTGCACGACAATGCGTTGGTAAGGTACTGTAGCTTACCAGACGTACCACGAGCAACATGGCCCTCCGCTCTGCCCAGCTGGCCCCTTGTCCCCTTGTCCCCAACCCCTCCATTCGCATCGACTCGCTACGTGCACGCCGTTAACCCCGCCAAGCCTTCACACCACCCCAGCCCCCACTGCGACTGCCTTCCTACCGCCAATCGCCCCTTCCCTGGCCCCTTCTCCCCAAGCCCTCCCCGCCCCACCTTTGCCTCGCTGCTCGCCATGGCCCTCCCCACTGTGGCTATGTGGCTTGTGTTCCACGTGTTGTTGTCCACGATGACAGTGCGATTGGCCATGGCGGTAGTCTGGTAGCCGTAGTCCCACCAGCTGGCCACCTGGGGGGAAGGAGGGGCAGGAGGAGGGAGGTTAGGGCGGCAGGGGTGCGACACGGGTGTGCAGCAGCTGGCTACGCTAGCGGACGGGCGGTGGGGCACAGGTTCATCAACCACGAGCGGGGTATGGCCCGACAGCGTCGTGCAGCTACGTGGCATGCAGAACTACCAGGTTGCCCGCAGCAAGACCCCCCAAGCTTGAGGCTGCACCCATACAGGGCGCGGAGCGACGCCAGCCGCCCGCCTTCCCCTTGTCCGCAGCTGCAGCCCCACCTTGGTATCCGGGTGCGTGTTGTGCCTCAGCCACCCGTAGGCCTCCCGGAAGTCATCGAACACGTAGTAGGAGCCGTCGCTGTGGGGAGACGGGGGGCAGGGGGGGCAGGGAGGTCAGTAGCCGGTGGCGTTGTAGAACGGCAACAACGCGGCACCCAAGAGCCAAGACGCTCAGTTGGTTTTGGTACCGTGAAATCCCAAGCATGACGCATCGCAAGGGCCCCTTGAAAACGCCTGTCATAAAGTATGGCGGTAGCAACTGCAGAACGATGGCGGGTAGTCACAGGGTACATCCCGTCACAGTGCACCTTTCCATGTACACTTATACCGCACACTGCACGCTCATCCAAAACAATGCCATGGTTGGCACATCAACCCCGTACTCACGGCCGTGGCGACTGCAGCACGATTGAGGGCGAGGAGTACATGTCGGCCGAGGCGTGGATGCAGTGCACGGTGTACAGCCCCAGCGCGCCCAGCACGCCCAGCACCAGCGCAAACGCTACGCCGGTGGGCAGCGGGAAGCGGGGGGCCTCCCCTGCGTCGGCGCCGGACTGGGACGGCTTGCTGCGGGGCCGGGCAGCATGGGGAAATGGGGAGGGGTGGATTGTGTGCAGTTTATTCCGGTGTGGCGAAGGAGAAACGTGGGACGAACGAGCGGTGGAGTAAGCGCAAGCGGGCAATACAACGCGGGCGTGCTGGCAAGAAGGAACTAGGCAGCACCGTGGTAGGGTGAAACGGTGTAACGAGGAAAAGGCAGCAGGCTGCGAAGGCCGGCTTTTGCAGGGTGTCCGAACTGGCTATGAAGGCTCAATTGGTTGCAGTGCATCTACGGGACCATGCATCTTTCATTGGCATTCCACCAAACAACCCACCCCTTCCGCTTCTGCTGCTTCTTCTTTGCCGGCGTCGCGGCGTCCTCGGCCGCCGCGGCCGCCGCCCCCTTCTTGGCCTTGCCGGGAGGGGACGCCGCGTCGGGGGCGGGGTCGGCGTCCGCGGCGCCCTCCGCGCCCTCCTCCCCGGCGGCGGCGGTGTCGATGGCGGACGGCAGCAGCGTGGGGGCCTTGAAGCTGCGGCGGCGGGGTTGAGGTAGACAAGGGGTTACTGCATGTGGATATGTTGCGCAGTCATTATGTCAGTGGGTATTGGCTTAAGTATGAAAACTGATGCTGGAGCCCACGCCCAATGGCACCCACAGCCACTGAGCCGGTAGCCACCTGCTCCGCGGTTGCGCCAGTCTCCCCGACCCCCCTCACCGCAGCGATGCGCACAGCACGTAGAGCAGGTCGGACAGCGCCACGGCCGCCAGGCAGCACACGGCGGGGGCCAGCACCAGCATCAGCCGGATCTGGGGGGGTGGGGTGTGGGGGCGCAGAGGTGTGAGGATGGGAAGCACAAGGCAGACCTGAGACAGGAGAAAAAGCGGCGACGGGCACGTGCGGGACCCAGGCACTGTGCATGGGCCCATTCGGCACGAAATGTTACCTGTGCCTTGGCAAGGCGTCCAGCCCTTGCCCATCCCATTCACGACGGTCAACCCAGCATGGCGCACAGCGGTGGTGCCCACTGGCCATCCTGCCTGTCGTGCTCTGCCGCAGGCCAACCCCGTGCTGCCCACCCGCACCCAGAACCCCACCCACCATTACGCCGGGTGCGCTCCTGGAGTCCAAGCCCACACGCCATCCCACCTCGCCCGTTCCTGCCCTGCGCTGCCCTGACCTACGTGCCTTAGACGGTCCTGCCCCACACTTTGACCCGTCTAACCACAAAGCCGTGACGTTGCCCTGCCCCGCACCCACCATGACCCCCGAGAAGTACACGGCTGTCAGGCCGTACAGCACCAGGAACAGGGAGGCGTCCGTCAGCCGGGAGAAGCAGGCGAGGATGCCTGGAGGCGAGAGCGGGAGCCGGGAGGCGTGGGCGGGGAATGCAGAGGAGGGACTCAAGAGGGGCATGACCGCCTGCGTGCGGACGCATGGCCCGCTCTTCTGTGGCCGGACGCCAGCATGTGCAGCTCCCCGATGCACCAGGAGGGTCACGTTGATGCATACGGCAACTCCAGTACTCACCTGCTCAACCGGCGCCACCAGCACGTGCAGGACCATAGTGTTTGTTGGCATTAGGAGGCCAACATGAACAAACACACGGATGCTTGTGCGTGCTTTTCACCCACGTCAACTCCACCCCGTCCGCGGCCACCCGCACCCCCAGCACATGCAGGTCGATGGTGCACCAAAGGATAAGCACGATGTCGCACACATGCCCACGCTAACACACGTGGCCGGGCCCCCACCCGCCGGCGCCAGCGCCACCAGCACGTGCAGGTCCATGATGTAGGAGGACCACTGCGGCGGCTGGTGCTCCGACACGGAGGCGATGATGGGCACGAAGCGGGAGGCGTAGGTGGGGTCCAGCAGCGTCATGGAGCGGCCTGGGGGAGGGCGCACGCGGGGGAGAGCGGAGGGGCGTCCCAGGCTTTGTTGTCGCGCTTGTGTCTTACAAGGAGGTAAGGGTTACCTAAGGTGGTGTGGAGCGGGCCGGCCCTAGGGTGGGGCTCATGGCCAAGCAGCAAGATACGTCCGCTCCCTTGTACGCCCGTTACGGCCCTCACCCGTCCACCCCAGCGTGGGGCTCTTGGCGACGTACGCTGCCACCGCCGCCAGCGCCAAGCCCCCAACCGCCACGCCGGCCGCCACCACCGCGCCCGCCAGCAGGTAGAAGTGGCGGGCGCTGAGCATGCGCCGCACGTACGACACGGCCAGCGCCACGTGCAGCACCAGGAAGGTGAAGAAGGCTCCGAAGTGCTCCGACATGAGCACCGCGTTGAAGCCCACCACCGGGATGGAGCAGGAGATGGCGGTGCCCAGGGCTGGCGGGGTGGGGGAGAGGGAGTGGGAGGGAGGGCAATCCTCCTTATCTAGCGTTCCAGTGTATTTTGTTTACGCATGATGCATTATTAACGAACAACTGTGTCCAGGCAAGGGAGGTGAGGGTGGGATGATTGTTACGGCCAAGGGAGGTAGCGGCAAAGCTAGTGCGTTGGCTGGTCACAATTGGGTGCATCGCAGCAAGAGACGGCGGTGCCCAAAGGGCGGGCCTGGGCACCACCACACAGGCGACAACAGGGCATACTGTTCAAGTACTTACTGGGTTGCATGCAACACCGGTTCAGCAGGTGCAATGCAGCCACATGCGCCACCACCCCTCCAGACCCGCCCTACCCACCCACGAGCGGCGCGAAGGCGACGTACAGCTTCCCGCTCATGCGGCCGAAGAAGACGCAGGCCAGGCAGTACAGCGGCAGCAGGTTGATGATGAAGCTGTAGCCGCCCCACGACAGCACCATGTAGCCGTACGCCAGCACGCACATCACGGAGTCGAACAGAGCGCCGGTGTTGACGGTCTGGGGGCAGGGATGGCGTGTGACGTGTGAGGACTACCGATTTGCAGCAGTGGTAGGGTAGGACTGAGTAGCAAGTCCCGGCAAGGTCGAGGTAGGGATGGCGGTAGAACTGTGACCCGCAGCAGCGGCGGGAGTGCGCATGGGGATGCGTACCGTACCGTACACGTGAGTGGCCACAGACGCACCGGCGGGCGTGTGTGTTGCCCATGCGCAAGGCTGGCATGCGGGATTCGCTTCCTTTCCGCAGCCTGGGGCACGGCGCATGGTGCTACACTCGCTTCCCACACTGCAACCGCTTCTCCCTTTCTTGCCCTCGGCCCGCACTCACGCCCGGCTGTCTATCTAGGCTGATCAACACCGCCCCCACGAACGCGCCCGCCCACCTTAATGAACCAGTAAAACACGTTGACCAGCGCGAAGATGGCCACGCCCTCGTTGTCGAAGGAGCCGCCCACGGAGCGCGAGATGTAGGAGGGCACCATGGCCACGAAGAAGGACGCCAGCAGACCCGCGCCGGGGCCGCGGACCTGCGGGCGCGGGAGTGGTGTGGGGGCAGGAGCTGATCAGTGACAGCGGCCAGCAGGCCGGCGGGAGACGGAGCGGGAGACGGACCTGGCGGGAGACGGGGCGATCAGCGTCAGGATGGGTGCAGCACAGGCGGCGAGGACAGCGTGGCGCCAGCCAGGGAGAGTGGCGGAAGTACCGTATATGGCAGCGTGCGCGCATGTCGGGTGTGCAGCATGCGAGAGGCACACTGCTGCCGCTGCTGCTGCTGTTTTTGGTGCTGCCAGTGCTGCGTCGTGCTTTGTATCGCACGGCTCCCACCTGGCTGACCAGGCCATAGCAGGCCAGGGCGCAGAAGGAGGAGAAGAGCGGCGCGGTGAACACGCACACCTGCAGGGGGTGGGGGCACGGGGGCCACGGCGGGGTGAGGGGTCCAACACGACACATTGGCGCAGCCCAGCCACAGCAGGGACAGCACTGCCAAGGCCGCGAGCGCTGCAGAGTCACATAAACTTCGGGGCCGGACTTGGCCCCGCTGTCGTCCGTCAGCTCACACCGGCGCGCACCGGGCCACAGTTAGGTGCGCAACGCGCTGGCCGGGCTTTGCCCTCGCCTCGGCTGCCGGTATGGAGTGTGCAGCTGCGCACACGCCCGCATGGCTGGGGCCGTGCTGAGGCCAAGGCGCCCCAAGGTGAAGTCAGCCCTCACCAAGGCTCCCTCACCAGCAACCCATGTTTTCCCTCCCACGTGTTCGTCCACCTGCCTGGCTGCCGCCGCTGTTTCTCCTCCATGCAGACCCTGTGTGTTCACACCCTACGAGGGGCTGCTGTCCCTAAGCTGCTTCTGTGACCCCGCGCAGCCCATGGCTGCAGCCGTAGGTACAGTCCCCCGCACACGAGGTCCGTTAGGCGCACGGCTGCGCTAGTCCAGGGCGCCTGTTGGTGCTGCACGCTGGCCCTCTCCCTTGCCCTCGTCCCTGGCTTCGCCGCCGCTGCCCAGTACAGCGGCGCTGTAACCAAAGCTCCAAGACAGCACAGCGTTTGGACCGCCAGTGACCGTGCCCCGCTCCATCCGCGTTGCGTATTCCTCTCTTGCGATGCGCAGCGTTACGCTTTTCTGTGGCTGGTGGGCCTGCCCCTAGAGCCGTGTAGGCTCTTGGGGCGGGCGGGCCCCCGTCCTAAGCTGCGCTGCGCTCAGCTGGACTGCCCAGACCGCCTACCTCTTGCACATGGATTGGGATGTTGAAGAAATGAAGGATCTTATAGATGGATCCTGCAGTGAAGATGAGGCCCTAGCGGGGCCAGAGGGGCAGGGGTACGTCCAAGTGGGAGATGGGCTCGGCGCAACACCCCACCCCCAGCGGCAGAGCACGGAGGCTGGCCCCCGCCAATGTGCTGGTGGTTTCCAGCTGGCCTCCAGACCTGCATTAGATCACTTACCGGGTACACGGTTCCTCCAACTACGCGGCCAAGCGGATACCACGTCCGATCATCGAACCAGGGGGTCTACCCACTAGTTCCCGCTTGGCACTAGTTCACTTACCGGGTACACGGTTCCTCCAACTACGCGGCCAAGCGGATACCAAGTGCGATCATCGAACCAGTTCCATAATTCATAGAACCCCTTCTTCGTGAGGAACTGCGTGACTCTGTAGTTGAAGTAGGGGTCGAATTCGTGGATCACGCTTTCGTATTTGACCACCGAAAAGAGGCGAATGCTAAACGCGAGGATGCATATCCCGACAAGCGCCAGGTATTTGCTGGCCTGCGCCAGCTGCCCATACAATTTCATCGTGTCTTCCGCTTTTTATTGAAAGAGCCCGTCTTCACAGAGGTCATGTAACTCGCAGAGGACACTCCCGGCAACACCGTACATCGCGTGCACCGTGTGCCAGAAGCCAAGGGCACAAAAGTGCTCAAGTTGGACGTTCGATTTTCATGGTCAAGTCTGCACGGGTCCCGAGGACGTCATCGACGTGCCGTATGGTAAGGGACGGCAGGGAAGGGAAGCAGGGGAGCCCTCTCCTTTGGGCTGCAGCAACGCGTCCTTGTCGCAGATGCGTTGGCATCGTGGCAAGGGCGTCACATCCCACCTGTACTGTGTTCTGTTTCACCAGCACAAGTAACATGGCAGGCTGCTTCCTGGCGCGACTGTTGTGCTGTACATGTGCTGTTTGCCCAAGGGGTGCGGCTGGCTGTTATGGAGCATTGCATGGCGCTTGTGGGGCACACGACGACGCCTTTCCGCAGTCACTCTGGATCAGTTACAAGTTGCTCCCCTTCTACCATACCACCAACGCAGTGCATCGAGCATCATGTCTTTGTGCGTCCTGAGCGGGCCCGTACTTGAACACACATTGTGAGACGGTTCCAGTTGCACCCTCGTAGTGTCTGCAGGACAGTCCCAACAAAGGACTGCGCCAATTGTGACTCCCCTGCACCTGCCTGCCACTCCTGCCTGGGCACCCGCAACTGCTCGTACAGGCTCGTATTACTACTGCTGCGGCGGCCCGCCGTCCAGGCGCTGCAGAATGGTTTGCATGGTCGCCTGCAGGCCCTGAATGCCCTGGTTGGTGCGCTCCAGCACGCCGTTCATGCGGCTCATCTCCATAGCCATGCCGTCCAGCCGCCCGCTCGCCCTGCGAACGCCCTCCGTGGCGGCGAACACCTGCGTGCGCAGCTGCCACAGCTCCTGCTCTATGCGGTCCTGCCTCCTGTTGTTGGCCTGCAGGGCCGTCATGGAGGCGCTGCGGGCAGGCAGAGAAAAAAAGGCAGGGGCAGCGCGCAGAGGGAGCGAGGAAGCTGAGGCATTGGGGAGGTGGTGATGGCACCCAACCAGGGTGTGTATGCCCAGGTGTGCTTAGGTAATGCAGCCACGGCAGAAGGTTATGTGGGCAGTGTTGCGTGTGTGGGCTCTCGCTGTCTCGCTGGCACCTTGACTGGTGCCCATCCCGCTTGCCCTGGCGGTTGAACCAGGTTGAACCTTGTCGGGTTATGCAGGACGGTGAACTCCTGCCCTAGCGCCCTTGGGGCACGAGAACATATGTTTTTCGCCTACCAACCTGTGAATTAGGAGCCCGCCGTACAGGTTGGCAAAAGTCCACGACAGCAGCTGCAAGCCCGGGAGCACGATACTGGCAAAGCCGTCATCTGCATTGCAGAGCACATTGTGTTCAGCGATTTGTCATTGAGGCGAGAATGTGTGAAGAGTCTCTTTGGAAGAGACTTAAGCCATCGCTGGGCTGTGTGCACGCACGCATGCAGTGCGGCAGTTGCAGCTGTGGCAGACGGTGACAAGGTAGTTGGCTCAAGGGGCTGCAATTTAAGTGCTTTCCAGTGCTGCTTATTTTCCCGTTATGTTGGAGAAGTTGCCAGCCAGGGGTCCCCTGTTGCCGGGATTTCCCTCGTTCTCGGCTTGAGCCTTACTTTCCGCTGCTTCCCGTGGCTGGCACCCTGGCGCCCGGGTCACATAAGCTCATCCAACGCGTCGGGGGGCTAGCAAACTGTACCAGGGCTCGCCCGAACTGTATTATGTCTATTGTATTGTGATCTTTACTACCTACCAGACATGTCTACAGTGTTTCGCGGTGCAAGACCGGCAAGCGTCGGAGGCCCTCGGCCGTTGCCGCGACAGCAACCTCACGAAGCGCAAGAAGTGCTGCCTTTTGCTGCACGAGGCATAGGCAGTGCAAGGGCGAGACTGAACATGTCAGCTGTTAAGGTTCAGTTGTTGCTCAAGTGAGGCTGAGCTGTTGGGCGCAAGCATGCCATCCAGGGCATGTCACGTCAGTTGACCTTGCGACCGATGACCCAAAAGCTGCATGACACAGCGCAGATCACGTCGTTGCTCTCAATCTGTGCTACATACCTTGACCGATAGTGGTCTCCAACTGCGCACTCCGTCAACGCCCTGGTGCCTTGATCCCAGCAGCAGCACCCGCAAACAACAGCCTAATCCCTTGCAGACTTGCCTCTCCAGCAGAGAGTAAGAGATTATTCGAATAGCACGATGCGTGAAGGCCAGCCGACGCAGTGTGAACGTAGTTATCCTCGCGTCGTACGGCGGGGATTTCGCGTCACCTTCCGACAGGGCTGGGCCAGCCGGCCTACCCTAAACCCACCTCCCTGTGGCAAATGGTACCGAAAACCACCAACCAATTGTACAGCTGCCAAACTGACCATGCATAATAACTGGCCCGAAATTAGGCAGCGCTTCTGCCCTGTGCAAAACACGTGAATTCCTGGACATAAGGCTGCGTAGGCGGGTACACCGGACCACCGTGTGGAGCGCCAGTCCACATGTTCCTTGGACCAGTCTCAAATCACATGGGAAAGCACTGCAAGTTAAGCATAATTGACGCCCACCTTCCTCACAGCTGACAGGGCCCAGCTGACACGCCCCTGCTGACAAGCCCCCTGCTGACAGCTGACGGCGGCATTCCCAACAGGGTGCCGCAACCCGGCGGCGGCATACTGCCGTACCACGCCGCTGTACCCTGGCGGTGGCCGGGTCTCCCGGTGTTCGACCGGTCTCGGCTGCAAGGCCCTTCAGTCCACCGCCGTCAGCGTCTCCAGGTCCCACCCTGGTCCCACGATGCCACACCGACTCCCACAAGTTCCGCCAGGCGTCCTTGCCAGATAGACTCTGGACGCAGCACCGGTGGGCAAGAAATTCCGACCTCCTGAACAACGTATCAACGTACCGATTTCCGTTTGCCAAGATCTTCAACACGAAGCACGCGCACGCAGCGGAACGGACAAGTACGGCTCCCGTTAAGACACGCCTGGACACGCCCGAACACGAGCACAACAGGCAGGGATGCCGATAGCAGTCAACACTTGCCAGCCTAGAGTGCAGCGCCTGTGCCACAGCTGCCTAGAAGCTGGGTGCCACGGCCCTGTCCATCTTCTTGGGCAGCAGGCTGTACGGGATGTCGTACTCTTTGGAGCGGGTCTCGGAGAACGACAGGACCTGCACAAAGACGGAGTGGGGACGAAAGGGCTTTGTCGTACCGCGTAATGTACGGTTCACGTCGTGTCGTTGAGGCTGAGGCAGGCACTCAGACTACCAGGCACACAGCAGCGTGCAGGGCATCGGCTCCACACAAGGCTATGCAGTATGCACGATTCACCCTGTCCAACGCTTTTTACGCGGACCGGCAAGCCCGCTCCGTGAGGCAGGTTGCGCGCAACGCCATGATCTGAGCCCCGGGCCGGTGACAGCCAACCGCATGCTGACAGCTTGTGGCTGGCTACGTAGCTCGCCCACATGCACAAGCTACGTGCACGTGCCCAGCCCGCCCCACTCGCCGGGGTGGCCCCCGGCCCCAGCCCCCTTCCCTCCCGCCCTCACCCTGCGCAGCACCCCCTGGGGCAGCCTGTCGGTGAGCCGTGCGTCCAGGGCGTGCAGGTACGCCACGTCGTCGGCCGCGTACTGCAGCTGCCGTGGGGACAGCGGCCGCCGGTCCCAGAACTGCAGCACCGTACGTGGGGTGTGGATCGGGTTGGTGGGTGAGTACCGGGACGCACATGGTGCTAGGAGATGCAACTGGTGTGGTGTCACTTGCCAACTTGGTAGGCAGGCACCGCAGTACCACAGGTGGTAGGGTGCTAGGCCCTGGGAGATGGCGCAGACGGGCTGGCTACGGAGCTTGGGAGCAAGCTTTACATGCCCAGCTCCAAGGGAGCTCCGCAGCTCCCCTGCCCCAACCCCCGGTGCCCGGGAGCTTGCCTGCCCTGTCCCGAAGAGCGTTACGTGGTGATGGCAGTGTGATTTTACCGCATACCTACCACGGCCGTCCCACGGCCGTCCTGGACATACATACTGGCCTCTGGTGGCTAACCCATGAACCCCGCGTCACACAGTTGGGGACTGACCCGTGGGTCGTTGGCGTACTCCCGCGCCATGGCCTCCTTGCTGACGCCCGTGGCGCGGCGCTGCACCTGCAGGTGGTACGGCAGGCGCTCGTCCAGCGCCTTGGACAGCCCAAAAACGTATCGCACACGCAGGTACTCCACGTGGCGGCGCACAGCAACCTCTGCAGGGCGAACGGCGTGCATGCACAAAGATGTGTGTTAGTGGCAAGGGGAGGCCCAGCAAGCAAGGAGCTTACGGCTGGTGAGTGGTGGTCTGCTTCAGCACGCTTATGGCTCATAATGCAAACAGCGGTGGCTATCATTATAGATGAATTATCATGCTATCCTGTCAAGGGAAAAGCATTTCCATCAGTTTCCTTCACACTTGCAATCAAGGTGTTCCAGGGTGTTCCACGGTTCCAAACGTGTCGAAGGAGGTCAGTGGCCCCTTACCGTATACCGCCCCAGCGCCCCTCCTCACCCCACCTGCGACCTGCAGGTCCAGGACGCCGGCCAGTCGTACGCCAAACTGGTGGTACAGCGCGTCCGAGTCAGCGCGCACGTCGTACAGCAGCTTGCGCACGGTGCTGCTCTCCAGCAGGCCCTTCACCGTCACGCCGGCAGCTTCCGAGGTGAAGGCGTCCTTTCCAAGCACGCTGACATCAAACAGGTAGACTTTCTCAACGGAGGGCGACAAGGCAAGGAGGCACAGCTTGCCGTTGCGGTCGAGGTCAACACCCTCGCAGTCGACCGCGATGGTCTGGGCGCTTGCAAGCGCTAGCAGCGCGGACGTAACGGCCTGCCTCGTGTCGACCAGCACTACCGAGCGTTCCGGTGCAGCAGGTCGGAGGTAGGCACGATAAACGTCGATATCGTTATCGTCTTCGTTCTCGTCATACGATGGGTCGCCCCTCTCATCGAGCGCGCCAAGGAGCTCCGCAAGCCTGACCATCCTTGCGCCACCCTTGTGCTACTGTGCTCAAGGTGATAGGAACTGTTTGTGCTCCTGCGAAGAGTGATCTGGTCTAGTGCTGCGTCCAAACTCACTACAATGGTGGAGCAGGTCCTGTGTGGACCTGCCGCTGTGCTTAGTGTCCGTATCCGCCAACTCGTGATGCCAGTGATGCCTGGCCAACCGCTCGTGACCAAACCGTTCATATCACCAAAAACCTAATTTAAAATTCGAACTGTACTGGTCTCTAAATGCAGCCCTGTGTAGCAAGCTCGGTGCTAGACATCTTGTTCCAACCCCACAGGCACCGGCGAGAGCCGTTAGCCGTTACAAGACTCGCCGCCACCTGCCTCGCCGCCACCCTCGAGGCGCCGCAGCAGGGGAGGGTCTCGTGTGAGGGCCCCTGTCACCAGACAGCACCGTTCCGTGCGGCAGCGATTGCCGGCCTCCAGGGCTCGCCACCGTATCGTTGCTTTACGTGGAAAAGCCGACAATGCACCTGATATGGCACCCTATCCAGCGATGCCACACGAGTTGCAACAGCCCCACTGCTCACCGCCTTGTCCAACTGTTGATACAACCAACCCCGCGATGCACACCTGTGCCGCCGTCATGCGCACGCAAGCACACGTGTCATCGGCGACACATGCAGACGCACTGAAAACACACTGTGGCGCGGCGTACCCGCGCTCAGACGCCCGACTTGGACATCAACACCAAACGAAAGCCCGAACTGCATGCCCGCCGACCAACTCCCCCCTACCCATCTTCCACATGGCAAACAGTGCTCAAGCGCCAAATGGCAGTCCACATGTGCGTCGCCCCTCCCACGTGCTACCGCGGCGGCGGGGGCATGCCTGGCGGCAGCATGCCGTACCCCGGTGGCGGCGGCGGCATCCCTGGCGGCGGCATCCCTCCGTACCCTGGCGGCGGCGGCATTCCGGGCGGCGGCGGCATCCCCGGCGGGCCGCCGTACCCTGGCGGCGGCATGCCCGGCGGCGGCATCCCGCCGTACCCTGGCGGGGGCGGCATGTGCGGGGGGTAGCCGCCTGGAGGTCCGTAACCCTGGGGCACGGGAAGCGAGTGGCGCAGGTCGATGCAAGAGCGTCAAAACACTATCATGCGCAAGGGATCGGTACGGCAACACCAAGCACGCACGAGCCATGTCCACTACACGCCTTAATGGTACATCAGGGCCGCCAGAGCTGGAACCATGACTGCGGCAACTGATGCGGTCCCCGCCACAGAACAACTAGAGAATGCGTCGCACACCGCCCTTTGCATGCCAAGAGGCCTCTGTGGCGTCCTCACAGTGCCCGCTGCACACGGCACGGACGAGCACATCCTTCAGTGTTCCCAACATCAGCAGGTACGGCTCGCATGCATCAAGGCACGACCTGTCGACGCGTATCGACATGCACACGGGCGCTCACCTGTGGCGGGTAGGGCCCTGGCGGCGGGGGCATGTGCGGGGGGTAGCCTCCGGGGCCGGGGCCTGCGTGGCACGGCGGAGGGGCAGGGACGTTGTGAGTGGAGTGCAGACTGCCATGAGGGAGCCACGCAACCCGGGGCGATGGGCAAAGGAGTTGCGGGCACTGGGCAGACACATGTGAGGCCTTAAACGTCCATGTCCAGGTGCTGTTGCACTACAACGCTCACCGTAGGGATGTCCTGGTGGCGGTGGCATGAAAGGCGGCGGTGCGCCGTACTGCGGTGGCGGGGGCATGCCGGGAGGGGGCTGCGGGGGCGGAGGCATGCCGCCTGCAGCAGGGGACGTAGGCAAGGGCGAGCGGTCACTTGCACCAATGGCGTGGCGTGAGCACAGCCACCAGGTGTGAGGTGTCCTTGTCCATAGCTTTGCCGAAGTGGGCCCCTGGACCGTCCAATCGGATGCCACGGTGGCTATACCCCAGTCCACACCCGGGAGACACATCCCGGGACTGCATATCCCCATGCACCACCTCGGAGCAGCCCCTGCTTTCCGCTTGCACCCTGCTAATCGCTCCCATCCCCACCACGCCTCCTGCGCATCCCCAATACCCGACACCCTTTCCTCTCCCCACATCCCCTCACCTGCCGCGAAGCCCGAGGGCGCCAGCACGGGCGCCGGCCCCTGCGGCGGCTGCCCCACCTGCTGCCCCTGCAGCTTGGGCCCCGTGGCGAACAGCGTGTGCGGGCGGCTCTGCGCCGCCTGCTTCTCCCGCTGCTGCGCCGCCAGCAGCCGCTCAGCGGGGGTGCCGTGCCGCTCGCCTGCGATGCAGCAGGGGGAACGGTATGCTAAGAAGTCAAGTCACCTGTCGTGCAGCTGGCCTGGAAACACCGAAGACCCACGAAAGGCAATAGGGGGAGCGGGACAGCGTTGGGTGGCGGTAAGACATCGGCGGGCACGTGTTTAGGCACATGCAGGTGGAGTACGGTTCAGGGGAGGGCAGGCCAGTGCAAGGGCGGCAGGGGCTTCAGGGCTGTGCCCCGTCACCCCCTTGGTTATTCGCCGTAGTAGGAGCCGTTGGCACGGGATGCGGCGATGGATGCACGAGCCCCACGAGACCAAGGCGGCCGTGCGGCAGCCATGCCGGCTGTGGCATGGAACAAAGCGATTCCGCACCGCCGTATGGCGTGCATTTGCTTCTTCGCCCGCGACACTGGGCAAAACTCCAGCCATCCCCCTGCGCACGCCCACGCCCACGCCCACGCGCCTCGCCGCACGCACCCTTGGTGTCCTTCTTGAAGGCGTACGACACCGTGATGGCCCGGTTGCACAGGTACTGCCCGTTCATGGCCTCGATGGCGGCGTCGCTCGCCTCAAAGCAGTCGTACGACACGAAGCCGAAGCCGCGCGAGTTGCCGGTCTCGGGGTCGCGCATGATCTTGGGCGTGTTGACGATGACGCCGAACGCGCTGAACGTGTCGTACAGCAGCTGGTGGGGGGAGGCAGGTCGCAAACCAGGAAGGGAGTGAGGGGTCAGAAGGGCATATGAATGCAAAATGTGGGCGGATGGGATTGCTGGGGTGCGCCCATGTGCTGGTGTAACTTGGCATCAGGTGTTGTGAGGGCGCCTGGGGCGCGTGGCCGTTGGCAGCTGCACCAGGGCCCAGGGCGGCCCCATGCACAGCCCCGCCGCTGCAACTGCTGACGCAGGTGCCCAGACAAGCCACGCGGGCCGCCTGTGGTCGCTTGGGCTAGCACCGCTGACCGCACCATCCGCTGCATCATTCCCTGGAACCCACGCCCCCGCCGCCGCATGACCGTCCGCCGCCGCTGCCTCCCTCCGCGCTCCACACAATGGCGAACGCAGCTGCCGTGGCCGCCCTGCTGGCCCAAGCTCTTGGGCTCGTGTTGGAGGCACACCGCAGCACCTGCCCTCAGCTCCGCCCGCTTGGCCATGGCCCAGCACCCCCCGTGCGCCCCTGGTCCGGCTGCAGGACTGCCTCCCCCAGCCGGCTGGGCCAGGTGGCGTGGGTGTCCTCGCCGCCGACCGCCACAAACCCTCCGTCTTTACGCGCATACTGCGTCGAACGCTGCTGCTGCTCCTGCTGCCGCCATTGCTGCTTTCCAAAGTCACGCTCGCCGCAGCCCCTGACCACCACCTGAATTGCAGCACAGCACCTGACCCCAACTTCAACCCCCGCCTCCAAGGCGCGCCGTGGACTCTCCGCTTGCCCTTTGAACCCCAATCATTTCGCTGACAGTTTACGCCGAGCCGTTGGGAACAACTCACGCAGTGGGGATGCAATCAAAAGTGGGTCCGCCTCCCTCCGCCCCCGCCTCCCTCGAGCCATGCTGCTGCACCTTGCGACACCAATCCAACCCAGGTCCCAGCCCAGCTTCCAACCAGCTCTCCTGCGCAGCTCCTGGCAGCTTCCTCGCCCGGGTTCCCGCACCTTCTCGTCCACGTCCGGGTCCAGGTTCCCGATGAACAGGTTGGCGCCCACGTCCGCCTGCCGCTTGTCCTGGGAGGCTTTGTTCACGCGGATAGCCTTCCCGAACACCTTGATCATGTTCAGAATTTTGATGGCCTGGTGAAGGCGGTATGGCGGCATGAGCTTCAGCAAGGTGAAACAGGTCAAGGGGGAGCACAGGCGAGCTGGCCCTTTCGGACTGGGCGGGTAAAGAGGGGCGGGGGAACATAAGGAAACCGTAGTCGAGGACCTTCGGGTCTCGGATTGCAACGCTATCTTACAGCCGATAGCAGCCTCTCAACTCAAGCTGCATGCATACTGCGTACAGTGGACTCGACTGTGTGGAGAAGGGGCTCTCGCTGTGATAAGGCGTTCCCAAGGCCCCTGGAACCCCCACCCTTGCCACCCCTCTCCCCGCAGCCGACAACTTCTCATGCCCAGACACCCGCTGAGCCACTCACATAGTCAGCATCCTCCTCTCCTTTGAACTCCACGAAGCCGTACCCTTGGTGCTGGTTGGTAACTCGATCTTTGGGCATGTAGACGTTGACTGCACGCCAGTCCCCAGTACCACAAGGAGCACGTGAGAACATGTCATGTGCATCTATGTGAAACAGCACACTTAATGACCTACCTACGGGCCCAGCCTGTGTGAAGAGCTCCCAAACAAGCTCCTCGGAAACCTGTGTGTCCGCGCCGCTTAGCACGTTCAGAGTCTGTTGATGCCTCTCCGTCGTTACAGCAGCATCCAATGCCTTGCCTGAGCATCCAAGTTTCCAACGTAGATTGTTGCCTCCTGGTTGCGGTCCTGTGCGTGCTGCCCGATGAGGTTAGCGCCCACACCAGGCGCAATGCGTCCGCCGGCTGTTCCTGTTCCCGACATGTTTGCTATCTTAGTGTCAGAGTCGATCCGAGCCTGGGGCCGAAGCTACGCTGTCAAGACATTCTTCCTCGCGGAGCACCTGCGTCGGATACAGATTTAGGAGGAAGAAAGAGCAGTAATTGTGTTCAGTTGAGTAGAACGCTGTAACAGAAATTCGTGCTACTAGGTTCTTGGCTCCACGACGGACCCTTGTCCCATGCCTTGGTCGTCCCACCCGCCACGGGTCCGCCTCAAGTTTCGACCCCATCCGTGAGCCCATCCCTGCCCAATCACGGCCGGCATTGGAGCGCCAAAGCACCGTAACTGCACCTGGCCCCCCGCACCAGCACTGGCAGTTGCTGCTCACGCCATGGAACCACGGTGCGCTCCACACTGCCTTGCAGCGGTGAGGGGCGGGTGGGCGTCCCGTACAGTCCCCCCTGGTTCCGTACGGTCCACATGATCACGAAGTCACGTGGCTCTACGTGCCTGTTGTACCCGATACCGGTACTTCAGTTGCCTGGCACAGCTTGGCAAGACTTGCCGTCGTATGTGGGGACACCTATGTCTGGTGCACGGCCCCCGGGTGAGCGGTCTGGACAGGTGGCCTTACGCTAGGTGAGCAGGGTGCGGTCTGCCGCGCAGGCGCAGGCAGGGGCAGCATGGGGCCGGGTGGCGGGCATGCCGGTGACGGGGAACATAGGTGGCACGGGCAGCGAGGCAACCAGAGGCGGTGAGCCTAGGGCAGCAGCCTCCGGCTCAGGCAGGCCCAGGGCGCCAGGGGAGCTGCTGGTACCAGGTACCGGTACGCTCGACGTGGATCCAGGCAGGGCACACACACATGTTCATGCCTGCATCCTGCTGTGGCAAGGTAACAATGAATGCGTACAGCGTACTGTAGCTGCATATGAGGACCTTATGAAGATGACAGTGACTCTGATCGCTGGCGCCTATGCTGCTGTCAAACCATTGCTGGATGAATGTGGCACAGCACAAGTCCATCAGCATGATCAGCCATTGCATTAGAGCTATTCTTGTACTTACAAATTCTTGAGCAGAGAAAGATTACGTGCATCTGCCCAAATGGCTTCACCAGATACAGTCCATGGGCACCTGAATGCATGCATGCGTGGGCGCCTGCAAGCAAGTGTGGCAAAGCCACCCTGACCAACCTCTCAACCACGGCTCTGCAAGCCAAGCTGTTGCGCACAATGCTACCTGGTGCAGCTCCTGCTCTGCGATACAAAGGGCATGCTAACGGCCAGCGCGAGGGCCGGCCATGGCGGCGGGCGGGCAGGTGCAAATGCAGGTGGCAATGTGCAACACGTGTCACGATGTTCAAAGTATCGGCCATGGAGAGGTGCAACTGCTCAACTCAAGAAAACCAGCATAGGTTACAGTAGGGTGCCTGAGGTAACCGAAAGGGGCGGGTACGGTAGATAATAAGTCATTCGCGTGCCATACACGTATAATTAGTGCCCGCCGGCACGTACCGGTACTTGCATGCCTAAGACCAGGTCTAAGACGTTGTTACCTTCACTGTCACACCATTGGTAAACTCCCACAGAAGCCAATCACACTGTCCAAAACAACCTCTCGAGCTTGACCGAGCATTGCTGCATGGTGCCACACGCATGCACACCGCTGTGCACAGACTGCTGATCAGCAGGTGTCACATGGCCTACTGTAGCTGCTGCCCGACCTTGCGTGTGTGTCACAGCTGGTCACATGCCCTCTGCAGTCCGTAAATGCCGCAGCCTTCGTTCATGCCACCAGCTTGTCACAAAGGCAGGTTCCCATCTTATCGCTCTGTTGGGCACGCTTACTTGTGTGCCATTGTGCAGCTGCGGCGTCAATCGAAGCTGCCCAGTTCCGCCATCACCGCGCCCCACGCCTGCTCCCCCATGTCCGCCTTCGCCAGCACGTGCAGGTGCAGCCGCAGCCCCCCCTTGCCCCCCTGCTCCTCCCGCTCCACCCACACCAGGAGCCTGTCTCCCTCCATGGCCCCCGACCCCTTGAGCCACTTGCCCAGGCCCTGCACCGTCCACTCAATGAGCCCCTTCCTCCGTACACTCGGCGACCCGCGGAACGTCACATGTGGTAGCAGCTGGCTGTACGACACCGTGTGGGCCAGCACAGTTACCGGCTCGGGCTTAACACCGGGTGTCGACGGCGGACAGAACAGCTGCACCAGGCCCGAAGGAGCACAGACCTTGCCGTACCGGAATGCACGTTCCTTTAAATTGTGGCACACGCGCGTGTCTGCCGGCGTCGCCCCCCATGCGGCCACCACTTCAATGACCTTTTCATTTAGCCCCATCCTCCTCAGCCGGCGAGAGCTCCACACGGCCACCCGCTGCTCCTGCTCTTGCCGCCGCCGAAAGCGCTCCGCTGCCGCCTCAGACGTCTTCGGTGCCGGAACCTCCTTGGGCGACCGCTCCGGCTCATTCCCGTGCAGCAGGGCCGCACCCGCGGCCGCGCCTAAGGCTGCGTCCGAGCCCTCGGTGAGAGGCAGGCGGGCCACCCTGTTGACGAAGGCGGGGAGGGCTGCCCGGCTGCCGACCCACGTCCGCCCCCTGCCCAACTCCCTGCGCAGCTGGTGCAGTGTGGCGGCCGGTAAGTCCCCGTCCCTGATGATGCGGATAGCCAGCTGGGGGTGTTCAGCGGAGCCGCCACTGCCACTGCTGCTGCTGCTGGAGGCAGGAGGCGTAACGCTGCTCAGCAGGATGAGGTCCACGTCGGGCTGGACGCCGTTTGCTCGCAGGAAGCCCGTCAGGCCTTGGAGGAACCGCTCGTGCGTCCCGGCCTTCTTCAGCTGGTGGCCGAGGGTGCACTGGGCGGGCAGGGCGTGCTGGGGATGCGACGCCGCGGCGTTGATGGCGATGGCCGTCCTGCCGCTGTCGTCGATGTTTGGGTCCAGCGCCTTGGCCAGGTGCCCGGGCACGTTGACCCGACCGGTGTCGTAGACGGAGGGGCGCATGGCACGCAGCACGCATGTATCTTGGTCGCTACCCTCGCCAAAGGATGCCTGAACCCTCTCATCATCCCTATCGCCGCACCCAAGCGGCAAGGCCATGACGGTGACCCTGCTGAAGGGGTGCGCCTGCCTGGCCGGGGCTGCAGCGCCGCACGATGAGGATGTAGGAACTCTGTGACAGTAGGCTGATGCACGAGACGGCTGGTATGGAGCGGGGTGTGCGAGTCGCGTTGCAGGCCTTGCTGTGGCCATGCCTCGGGACGCCCCATAGGCGACCGCGCCGCGCGTGCGCCTATAATCGATCATAGTTCTAATGAAAGCGCATCCCTATAGAAAGCGTTTGTTCAAGTATGCATCGGTGTGCTTTCTCATAAACTGCGCAACGGTCGCTTCGGGGGTCGCTTCACCTGCCGGGAGTACAGCGATGCGATTGCGAGGCTCCTGAGCTTGCTAGCAGCCTCACAGATGGCTTAATGTTTGCGTAACAGCTTCGCCTCGCGCGAATGGGGACTGGCGTGGATGTCAGGTAGACAACCAAATGCAACCGACCGTATTACCTTGACATGCCACGTGCCCACGTCACGTGTTGCGGAATGATCAGCGGCCGCAGCCCAGCCCCGAAGGCCCAGCCTGTCAACCAGCCGGACCAGAGCACCTGCGTGGCTTCTCGCGCGCATGAATTGAGCTCACAAAGCACACGCGTGCATGCACCTCAGGCCGTTCCATCGCTTTTCCAAACTGTTGATGCACAGTACTGTGCTGCTGTCGCCATGCCTCCATCCACAACGAGCTTGTAGACATTCAAACTGTTCCTGCTGTGTGCTCCATTGGATGCATATTTTGCTGCTGGGCCTGCTGCAGGTGCAGGTCCACCAGCACAGAAGCAACCTGCCATGTACAACGTTAGAACTTGGCAGGGGAGCACCCCTGCGCCCTCGGCGCTTCTTCATACCCTTCCGGACACATGCATTGGCAACCACCGCAAGTCTGCAGTGGACGCAACGCAAAGCCAACGTCAGGCGCAGCAGAGCAACGCCAAGCCCACAACAAGCGCAGAGCCTGGTTCCGGCTGCCTTTGCAGCAGCAGCAGCAGCAGCAGCAGCAGCAGCAGTGACCCTTTCCAGTTGTGCCGCCGCCCTGGTGGCCTCCGTTACGACGTCAAGCGCCACGGCTCACTGGCGGCGCTGCACCGGGCCCCTTGCCGCCACACCCCTGGCGGGCGGGGCGGGCCCGTCGTCCTCCTCATCCTCATCCTCGTCGTCCTCATCTGCAAGGCGAGTGTAGGGGTACAGTGAGGGGCAAGAGGCAGGGACGGCGAAGCGGCGAATGAGCTGTTCATACGTGCTCAAGCGCTGGTGGAGCGTCCTGTGCGTCCTGCGTACACCACTTGGTTGCCCTTTTCCGCCGGGGCCGAGCGCAGCGTCCAGACCACCTTGAACACACAGGAAGTACAGGCAGCAATTCTTACCATCGTCCTCATCATCATCGTCCGCGTCCTCTTCGTCCTGCTGCGCCTGCTGCTGGGCCCTGCGTGCAGCCGGCTGCTTCCCCTGCGCCTGCTTCCCCGCCTTGCCCCCGCCCCCCGCCCCTCCTTTCCGTGGGAGCTCCGGAGCCCGCTGCAGCGGTGCCGGCTGCTGCCTGTCCTGCGACGTACGCCGCGGCTCTGGTGGGGCCGCCCGGCCGGGCTTGCCGGCGGGTGCGGGCGGCGAGGGGCGCGTGGAGTCCCTGGAGCTGGATCCGCGGATGGGCGGCAGCAGGCCGCCGCTGCCTGCGCATGGATTACAGCAGTGACAATCCTGTTGAACTTCGGCACGTGCCCGTCAGTCGGAGTGGCTCGTAAGCACCACCCGGACCTTGGCAACCTCAGCCTTCCTGGGATGTCCTACCGGTATATGGACCAGAGAGCGGAAAGCGCTCGTGCAAAGTGCCGCAAAACAAGCCGACTTCTATGATCCCTGACTACCATACCCAGCGGCCTGTTTGCGGGCATGCATGGTTTCGGTAGCACGAGCAGCAGACTGTCTCCCCACTCACCTGCTGAACCGGCGCGGCCGGCGCCCCCCCGCCCCGCGCCCGTCCCGGGGCTGCCCGTGGGCCGCAGCGGAACCGGCGGTTGGTGGTTGGGCATGATCATGCCCGGCGGCGTAGACACGCCGTGGCGGTTGCCGTTGCTCTGGCCGTCGGGTCCCCCGCCACCACCACCGCCGTTCCCCCACAGCGGCATGCTGAGGTCGGGCGGCGGCAGCTCGCCCCGCCGCAGCGCCTCCAAGTCGCCGAAGCCGCCCATGAGCTGCGCGTCCTTCTCCGCCAAACGCGTCTTGAGCTCGGCAATCTCCCGCGCAAACCTGACGGCGATGCACGCACACACGTTGCGAAGTGAAGCATGGCATGACAGACGGGCCCTGTGCACTGGCCTGCCCATTCGCGGATTCAAGCTTGTAGGTTGAAGTCGGGCGGCGCCGTCCTGGTCACCTCTTCGAAGACGACTGCAGCTATGTGTCTGTGCGCAATCCTTAAACCACGGCACCCTGCCGCTAGCAGTTCCTTGTCTCCCTCTGCACACGCGACATGCCCCCTGACCCTCTGCCCCAAGCCCCACGGCCCTCCTCCCAGTCCGCTCCCTCCTCACTTTTTGGTGGACTCTATGAGCTCCCCCTGCGCCGCCTCCGCCGCGCTCTCCGCCAGCTCGGCCCGCAGGATGGCGGCCGTCTTCTCCTCCGTCAGCTGAGCCACGGCCGCCTCGAGGTCCTCCGAGCCCTCGGCCTGGGGGTGCGTCGGTGACACAGCAGGGAGCGGTGGGCCATAGGTTTAAGTATGTGCAACGGCCGGCCCCAAACCCTACATGCCATCGTCCTTGGATCTCTGCCTTGGGATCAGGGTTCAGGATTCGCGGCACACGTGATTCAGAGCACACTGCATGGCTGTTACACGTCCCTCCCACATGTACCTTTTCCCCTGCTCTCATGCGGTTTGCCACTCTGCGCTGCTACCCCACCTGCCACCTGACCGCCAGCCACACTCCGCACACCCTCACCTTTTTGGGCTCATCCTCATGCTTGGCCGGCTCCTTCTTCTCCTCCTGCTGCCCACCCTGCCCCTCCCGCTGCCCCTCCGCCTGCGCCTCCTTGTCCCGCAGCTTCTCCTGCAGCTCCGCCAGCTGAGCCTCCAGCGCCGCAACTCTCTCCCTGGCTTCCGCCAGCTGCCCCTCAGCTTCTGCCAGCTTCCGCTGCGCCTCCTCCAGCTCCGCCTGCAGCTCCTTCTCGCGCGCCGTAGCGGCCGCCTGCAGGTCGGCCTGCACGCAGAGCAAGCAAAACAAACGCGACCCGACACATTGAGTGCATGCCAAGATGGTAGCAGCGCACAGCGCAGTAGTCTCGATGGATCGAGAAAAGCCCTGGTAGCGGCCAACGGCATCGCAAGTGACACGCGGTGCTGCAGCGATGCACAAATGTGAGCCGTGCATGAAGATGGTGTCCCCGTTCAGCCCAGTGGTACAGCCCATCCCAAGGCAACCCACGGTCCACAGGAAAGCCCGAGAGCGTTCACAAGAGGCGCACATACAGATCACTGCGGGCCTCGCTTGTGCCCACATGCACGCCAACCACTGACTACCCACCTTTGCCGCCTCCAGCTGCTCCTCCAGCTCCTGGTTGCGCGCCTGGGCCTCCTCCAGCTGCCGCTGCAGCTCGGGGTCGGGGGCAGGGTCGAGGGCGGGGGCGGGGGCCTGCGCCTCCTCCCCAGGTGCCTGCGCCACCACGTGCGGAGAGTGGGCGAGAGGGCGGCCTCAGCCAGAAGGACCTCCCAAGAGGTCCTCACAGCGGTAACCACACTACGATAGATCTTCTAGTGCTGCGCTGGGGCACGTTGCTTGCCGCGACGACGCCTTGGTGCTGCGCCGGCAGAGAGGGACACGCAACAGCCTGGCAGACACCCCAACCTCCACGGGACGCCGCCCTCAGCCCACCTTTGCGCTCGCAGGCGGCGGCGGCGTTGCCTCCCGCTTCCCCGACGCACCCAGCGCCTGGTCCTGCTGCTGCTGCCCCTGCTGCTGCTCCAGGGCTGCGTTGCGCGCCTCCAGCTGTTGCAGCGCCTCCTTGGCAGCCTGCCGTGGAGGGCGGAGAGCAGCGCGGTGGTGGTGTTACGACAACTACAAACGGTGAACCGCTCTACTTTGAGGCTGGCTGCACCGATACTGCACCAGTACCGGCATCGGCATGTGGACTATGTGGAGCTTTGCCCTGCCTTAGCCCGTTCGCAAGCGGACTTGGCGGAGGCACCTCCAGCCCCTGAGGCCACAAGTTACCCCTGCTGCCCACGGCACGGTCCTTACCTTGGCCTCCTCCTCCGCCTGCTGCACGGCCCAAGCCTGCGAGGCGGCGCAGACGGCATATGTCATGGGGCCAGCAACGAATGCAGCCGCCACGGCGTGGCTAACGCCGCGCCGACGCTGGCCGTGGTCTCTGGGACATTGCAAGACCTCTCACACTAGGAACGCAGGCGCCTTGGGCTGTGGTGTCAGACTCAAGTGCCCTTCCCTTCTGTACTCCCCATGCTATCCAGCGCAGCGCCAGGCAGCGCAAACAGGACGTGCGACCCCGCACGGCGGTTTCTAGGCTCGCGTTTTACGCACACCCCACCTGCTCGTCCCGCTGCTCCGCCAGCTGCTGCAGTTGCTGCTGCAGCCGCTCTGCGTCGGCGTGGGCACTGTAGCGGAAGTAATGGGAACGGAGCCGTTGGACCCATGTTGCACGTGTCAAGCGCACAGCCAGTTCCATGCTGCACGTTTGCCCGTGTTGCACCAGCTCCGAGCCGGCATAGACACTATACGCCATGGATAGAGTAGGATGGCCGCTGGGCGGAACAGGGCGAAGTGTCTTCTGCTACCGCAGTCTGCTTTGCCACGGAAGGGCAAAGGTCACAACACGCCCAACGCACGGGAGTATGCCGCCGTGCAGACACCTCCCTCCCGGCTGGGCCCCACCCCAGCCAACGCACCTGCGCTCCTGCTGCGCCTCGCGCTCCGCGTGCTTGGCCTTGGCTACAGCATGGGTCAACAGGGCCTGGGGGCAGCGAAGGAGGAGAGGTTTGCGTCTGGGACAGTCCCTAGGTACTTTTTGGAAAAAGGCCAGTTGCCGTGTAGCCAACCAAGCCTCAACCAATCGCGCCCTCGCATGGCCTGGGGGGGAGGGACCACGCGTGCCAGTGGCGGATTAGCTGGAGGAGGGGCTGCGCACCAGGTGCTCTGCGGAAGCCACACAGCAGGCCAGAGGCCGCCGCGTGTGCTAGAGTAGGATACCACCGGCAGATGAAGGCTGGCAATCCCGTTAAGTACTTTCTTGGCGCATCTGAATACCCTCCCCGTTGTTCGTGTAGCCCCCTGGTGACCCCTCATCCCTATTCATCGCGTCAGCTGCTGCCCAGCCGAACAATTCCCACGTTCAGCCAACCTCTCCCCGCCACCACTTCCCTCGCTTCCCACCTACCTCCAGGTTGCGTATGACGTCCTCCTGGGTGCGCAGCGTGGCCCTCATCTGGGCGGCGCGCGCGTCCAGACCCTCCAGGGCCGTCTGGGCGCGGGCCTGCAAGGGTAGCGGCACAAGGTGGAGCACGCGCGATGTGACGAAAGGAATTAAGTGAGGCGATGAGGCGAAGGGTCCTGTGCATTCACGCCTGCAGCCACGCGCACTGTCAACGGCACAGCACGCATGGTTGACCTCTGCCCCTGCTGCCTGCCTGTGTCCCTCCCCACCCACATACCTGCCAAGCGCCGCCCTGCCCACCCCGCCCACGATACTGCAAGGCGTTTACCGGCGTTGCAGTATCAGCCGCAATCCTTCCTTCTCTCCCGCAGATCCCCCTCGGGCCACGTGCGCTACCTGCCGCTGCAGGTGCCTCTTCCTCCCCTCCTCCTTGTCACCCGCACACTCCCTTCCCGCACACCCGCAACCACGCCCTTACCCCACGCCCACACCCGCTGAAATTGCACCCCCAGCACTTGCCGGTACCCCTCCCTCCAAGCTTCCTTGCTGCCAAGACGCCCCTTATCCCACGCCCCCACCTGCTCCATGTGCGCCTCCTGCAGCTGCTGGTACCTCTTCTTGAGCTCCACGGTGTCCACCTGCTCGCCGTGCAGCTGCTGCAGCCGGTGCACCAGCTCCGCGTTGCGCCGCCGCTCGCGGCCGTAGCCGGCCATGGCGGCCTCGCAGCTGAGCGGGGTAGGGAAACGGGGAATGTACCCTTGAGCACCTAGAATTCAGCATTTACCAATCTATACCAAGGCCATGGCGGCCTCATAGTGGATAGCTTGCATCGATGCTATGCTCGTGAGCGAGGACAGCTGGTACCAGCTCCACAGGGAACCCGGTGTGGGAAGGCGCGTTGCGCAGTTGCACTGCTTGCCGTAACCGACCGAGGGGAGCAGGCCATGAGGTAAAGTAGCAGCGTGCCTTCGGGCCCTCCTACAGCAGCAGTGGCGCTCCATCGACAGTGTGCGTGCGTGGCGCGCCCAGCCCAGCCCCGCGCCGACCCACCGCTCTATGAGCTCGTCGCGGCTGAGGGTGGCGGCGTCGGGGAGCAGCTGCGGGATGCGCCACGCCTGCATGACATGACATCGCGTTAAGGGGCACCGTAGGACCGACACTGCCCAGCGAAACCGACATTGCAGCAAGGCGGAAGATAGCCCAAGAACAGCATGTGAGCAGGCGGCGGGGACGCGCTTCAAGTCACTGGCCTCCAGTCCACATGCTTAGCATGCACCGCGCAACCGCCACCAACAGTAGCTCCACTTCGATGCCTGGCCCCCTGTAACCCCGCCCGGCCTCCAACCCCATCCCCACCTGCTTCTCCTCGTGCAGCAGCTGCCGCAGCTTTGCGTTATCCTCCGCGAGGGACCTGAGGGAGGGTGGAGAAGGGTACCGTAAAGCGGAGAAGCCTCGTAAATGTGAGTCCGCGGTAGGGGCCAGCATGAGTGCAGGTGAGCTGTGGTGTGTTGAGGTTCAGTCGCTGTAAGTACACGTGACGGCGACGTGGGCGGGAGAGGGTCCGCCAAGCGGTATCCTGTTGATACTGCGCCGTTGAGCTGCTGTTGCTGCTGCTGCGGTATGTTTTGGACGGGGGCCAGGGGGAGGGCAACCGCACTGCCGGCGGTTAGCTTTGTGAGATGCGGTGACAGCAGGGCGTGTCAGTTCCTGGTTCCCCGCACACAGCTGACAGTCATGTGGTGGCATAAGGCCCTGGGCAGCCACCTGCTGCAGCGCACTCCTAACTGCTGGGAACCTGCAGTTGCCGAGCAAACGGCATCCTCATGCTCACTCCCAACGACTTCGCGGTACAGCGTAGCCTGGCCCCACCTGCTGCGGTTCTCCACGTCCGCCCCCCGCCAGGAGGCCATCTCCATCTGCGCCGACGCCGCCTCAGCCGCCCGCACCAGCCGCGCGACAGCCACCTGCGACAGGCAAGACACCCGTGTTCGTGTTGGCCTGTTTGTGTTGGCCGGTAAGGTGGAGCTTTGCCAGCGGCACGCGGGCACATATGTGGCTTCGGATGCCCTGTACAGGAAGCTGGCCGCGTGCGGCGGGCGGGTGCCTGCGAACAGGTGCATGTGCAAGCAGCTTGTCAAGCAAAGCAGCAGAAACAGCTGCTGCGCATATCCGCAAAACTGTTAAAGCCAGGAGCCTTGCCTGTCATTGGAGTTGGCGAGATTGCACCTGGACCTGCAACTCTGTCACTAGTGAGAACCTACGGGTACCTATTCCGGCATCCCCACGCGCGCCGGTCCGCACCTGCTTGAGGATGCAGTCGTCCACCAGCGCCTCCACCACGCTCGCCGCCGCCCCTCCGGGCCCTCCGCCCGCCGTCCCCCCCAGGCCCCCCGCCGCCGCGCCCTCCTGCCACGCCACCATGGACAGGCTGTCGCCCCACCAGCCGCCGCCGCCAGCTGCCGCGCCAGCGCCGCCGACGGAGGAGCGCGGGTCGTCAGGGAACTGCGCAGAGGCAGCCACGTCAGCACGTGTAAAGGGAGCAATGACCTTGGTAGGACACGATGTGGCGCGACGCATACCGCACAGTAGGATTCCAAAGAACACAACGCAGGACGTTTGCCCCTAACACCGCCGCATCCTGACCGTGTAACCTCCTTCCTCGCACACGTGTGCGCCCTTCCTGGCCCCCGTTACGGTACACCCACCTCGTTCTCCAGCGCCGACACCACCGCCGCCGTGTCCCGACGCCGCACCTCCATCGCCACCACCACCGCCATCCCGCGCCGCCCCGCCACCGCAGCCGCCCCCGCCGGCACCACCTCCACTCCATCCACCAGCTGCACCTCTCCCGGGCCGCCGGACGTGAGGTGTGCCGCCGGCCGCGGTGGCAGCGGCGCCGCCGCCAGCCCCACCAGCACCAGCTCCCGCCGCAACCCCGTCGTCGCCTTGCCCTGAACCGCAGCGCGCAGCCCCGCCGGCACGTACACGACGCTGCCAACGGCGTCCGGCGGCGCCGCCGCCACCGCGACGGTGGCGCGCTGCGAGGTGGACGGCGGCACGACGGCGGAGCTGACGACAGGAGGGCCGACATCGGCGGCGGCGACGGCTGTGGCGTTGGACAGCATGACGTGCTCCGGCGCCTGGCCGTACTTGGCCATGATGCGGTCGAGGTGGGTGGAGGACCGCACGCCGACGGAGCCGCCACCGGACGACGGGCGCGCTGGCGGCGGCGCTACTGCCAGCGGGAGCGAAGTCGACCGCAGGCTGCCGGCTGGGCTGGCCAGCGGTGCTGCTGCCGCCGGGTCCGGCGCCGGCACCTCGCCGTCCTCCGTGCCCTCCGCCACGGGCCCCGCCGGGCGCGGCTGCGCCCCAGACTCGTCAGCCGACCCGGCAACGGGTGCGCTGGGCCCTGGCGGGGGCGCACCACTGTTAGCAGCACTTCCTTGCGCCACCGCCGCCCCCGTCGCTGCAGCCTCTGCCGCATCGCCCACACCATCAGCAACCCCGGCCGTCCCGCTGCCGATGCCCCCTGCTGCTGCCCCCGCACCCACCCCCGCACCTCCTGCAATAGCAGCTGGCGCCACCGCCCCCGCCGCTGCTGCTGCTGCCACTGCTGCTACCTTGCCTGCAGGCGCGTTCTGCGCCGCCGGCCCCACCCCCGCGCCCCGTGTCGGGCCCCCCAGCTGGTACACCGCCAGCTGCAGCACCGGGGCGGCGGAGGCGGCGGAGGGGGGCGTGCCGTACAGCAGCGACACCATGTGGCCAGGGGGCCACAGCAGCTGCTCGGGGTCGCCGCCGGGCCCGCCGCCGCACTGCAAGGGAACGATCTCCGGTACCGAGCCACCCGAGCCGCCGCATGCCTGTGGGGGCAAGTACCGTCTCCGACTTAGATCAGAACAGTGGCGGCTTTGCCTTGACCAGTCCCTCCCACCCGCGCATCTCCAGGGCTTTAAGCGCAAGCTCAACAACAACACCTTGCCGCGTAGTTTGGCCCCCTAGTACTTATACTACGCACTTTCCAGCAGAGGCGGAACGCTGGATTCGCATCTGCCCGCTCCCCGCCCGCACATCCATGGCGCCCACCTTGACACGTGCCGCGTGCTCGTCCGCCAGCGCGTGCAGCGTGGCAGCGGTCGCCGCCTCGTCGCCCGCGTCCAGCGTGGTGTAGGGGTCGGCGTCCAGCAGCGTGGGGGGCGACAGCGGGGAGCAGCCGGGCGCGGGCGCGGCCCCGGGGGCGGCGCCGTCCAGCACGCGCCACACGCCGAACACCTCCCCGCCAGACATGGCGTCGTGGGGGCTGCCAGCTGCTCGGAGAGTGAGGTGACGAGAAGTGTTGTCATTTGGGTGGTCGAGCAGCGGGGCAAGTGCGTTTGTGGGCCGGGAGGCTGTGACGCTGTACGACTCAAAGCGGGTGTGGGTGTGGGAGAGGTTTTTTGTCGCATGGAGCCAGACGTGACCATGTTACTTGCCTGGTGATGGGCTGGCCATGTCGACTCACCCAGGGAGCACAGGGGCGCGGAGGCAGACGCCAGCCGGGCCTGCAGCAGTTGCCGCGCGTCCACCATGTGGTTGCGCAGGTGGCGCTGCTGCAGCCGCGGGCAGTCCGTGAGTACGGCAGTGACGTACAGGTGTACGGCGCTGCCCAGGGGGCCGCCCGGCATGGCCAGGCGGAGGTTGTAGTGCTTGTACGGCACCAGTGCGCCCAGGGGGAGGGATGCCTGGGGGTTGAGATCAGGGAGGACGGTTACGGCAGCGGTGGCACGAGGGCATGCTCGAGAGTGAGGAGCATGCTCTTACCCGTTGCGAGCTTTGAATGAGTCCCGGGTGTAGTGTGTTGCTGGTTTTCCACGCATGAGCGGCCCCTGTCCTTTCCTCTCCCCTATGCGTTCATCATAATCGGTACGCAACACCGGTGCGACTGCTGCTCATGTGCCTCCGCAAAGGGTGGATCAGAGAGCTGGCCCCGCCACCCCACCTTGATCATGAGCCTGCTGTTGGCGTTGTTGACGATGGCGATGAGCACCTGCTCACGGTGCACCTCGCCCTCGGGCACGCGCAGCGTCAGCACCTGGCCGGGGCGCAAGAGGAAAGGAGCGTGGGTGAGCCTGTGGGGTTACGGCCGTCGGAGGCGCAACCCCAACGGCAGAAGGGAAGCAACAGCACCTGCACTGGCCACCTGCCACGACCCGTTTCCTTCCTGCCTCTCGCACCGCCACGCAGTGAAAGCTCCTGCCGCACGTGGCCACAGCGCCATAGCGCTACAACTGCCGAACGCGGTCTCGCCATTTACGGCCCGCACGCCGCTAACCCCTCCCGGCTAAACGCGATTTCCCCCACGCTGCACGTGAAGCGCAGGTAGTTGTGTTTCCCTGACGCTTGCACGGCCTCCTAGCGCTTCACGCCACGCCCCTGGCTCCGCACCTGGTTCCACACGGGGCTGCAGCTCCTGGCCGCCACGCGCGTGAGGGCCTGCGCCGCCATGCTGCTGCGGCCGTCGCGCAGCGTCTTGAGCGCCACGAAGGTGTCGGGCTCCACCTCCACGCCCGTGTCCCTGGGGCGACGCAATGGTAGCACAGTGGACTGTCAAGCCTTGAGGGCAACCAAAAAGGTAACAGCCAACTCCTGACCGTCACGAACTCGCCGGTTCCCCTATGCATGTCAGAAAGCGAAGAGACCAAGGGCATGCAGGCATCGTGGTAGGCTGGCGCGATGTCATACTGTTAGCCCTCGCCCCACCTCGCCGTCAGTTGCCAGCCCACCAGGCCAATGGCCCACGGGCCTACCCATCCACCCTGCCCCTCTGCCCGACGTGTGCACCCACCCCAGCACCAGCGGCAGGTTGTCCGCCCGGCTGACCAGCAGCAGCAGTGAGCACTCGCCGGAGCCGCCGCCGCGCCGAACCAGGCTGCCGCCGCCGCCGCCAGCGGCGCCGCCACCAGGCGCACCCAGGGCGCCGGCGTAGTTCGCACGGAGAGCTGCAGTTGCGATGTGAGACGAGCAGGACCGGCAAGGAAGGGGTTGGTAAACTGTTACAGATGAGTTCGGCGGCCGCCAGCCCGCGCGGGGAGACCACCAGCACAGCGTGTCAAGGGCTACGCTGTACTTCAGCAGCGCAGGGGCTGCCGTGTCGTGGAGTCACACCCTGACGCACGGTCCGCCGCATCAGGCGTCCCCCGCAGCCTGTCCCCCTTGCATACCGGCATTTCCCCTGCACCCACTGGCGCCCTCACCGAACGCGTCCCTCGGCAGCACCAGCGCCGCGTCCAGCAGCAGCAGCTCCAGCAGCACCTCCCGCGACCGCGACATGAGGCCCACGCCGCCCATGCCCAGACCCATGCCACCCAGGGCCCCGCCCCCGCCCATGCTCCCCACGCCGCCCCCCAGGCCGCCGAACCCCCCGCCGAAGCTGCCCATACCGTCCAGTCCGCCCAGTGATCCGACGCCCATGTTCCCCAAGTCATCGTACGAGGCCTGTGGGTGCACGGTAGGGAAGCGGTGGAAAGGCGGGCGGGGACAGCGGGCTGGTGAGGGCGGGCGTGCAGGTACCTGTGACGACTGCGTGCTTGTGACGTCCCACATGCCCCTCCGCCCGAAAACACAGATTAAGTCAAGCCACTCAACCATATCCCTCCAAAAACTACCCATGCAGCAAAGACAGCGTGTGCGCAGCCACACCGGCACTAGACGCGCGACTTACCAGCATCCCGCCTCCGGCCCCCGCCCCTCCCCCGGGCTCCCCCAGCGCCACGGGCACCATGACCCGCTCGCCGCGCAGCAGCCGCGCCGCCGCGTCACCCCGCGCCGCCACGCTGCCGCTGCCCACCAGCTCGTCCAGCGCGCCAGCGCCGGGCACACCTGCGGGTGTGGAATAGTACTGTCACGGCTCAGGGAGCACTATACGTAGGGCGCCTGTGACGCACTGGCCTGCGAGGAACCGTCCATTCCATGAACTTGACCCGCACTAGCCACCCTGCGCCACCGCTCCCAGCGCGACCCACCCGCCCCGCCGCCCCCTGCTGCTGCTGCCGGCGCCGCGAACAGGTCCACCCGCAGCAGCGGCTGCTCCCCCGCGCTGTTGGCCAGCGGCTGGGGCAGGCGCAGCACGAAGGAGGAGCAGGCGAACTCGGGCGTGCGGCTCAGCTCGCTCGTCTCCGTGCGGGCAACCTGGCGGGCGTGGGGTGGGGAGCGGGTGTTGGCACGGTACAGGAGCTTGAATCTTCATGTATATGTACCTGTGACGGTGTTGGCCGGGTGCTGCTGTGCCCCACCTGGTCAGGCCGCGTGGCCCATCCCGCGTCGGTGCCCACCGCCACCCCGGCAGGCAGGCCGCTGCTGGGCAGCACCTGCACGCTGACGTGGTAGCGACGCGGCTCCTGCATGGGTGTCAAGAGTTGTGTCGCAAGTGTGGCGGGGGCTCAGGGGCCGGGTTGTGTTGCAAGTGTGGCGGGGGCACAGGGGCTGGGTTAGCCTCAGGCTGCGTGTCCAGCCCGAGCTGCAGCAGGGCCACGCCGTGGGGCCACCCCTCCTCAACAGGTGCCACCTTGCGGCATCACGGCTATGTTGGAGTTTGAATAAGCTTCAGGTGATGCAGTTGCAGCTCCTTTGCGCACCTGCACGCGCACGCCCACAATGGCGACGCGGAGTGTCCTCCCCGTGCCAGACATGGTGGTGCTCTATGACTCCTCGGTCGCTCCAGGCCAGCCGGTAACCAGTAGGCACCAATATTACGTCCTAGAGGTAGGGCAGCTGGCGAGGACATTGTTCATCTGTGTCTATGGGCGACGCTTCGACATTCAATTCATGTGCCTGGCCGCGGGTGAAGACCTTGGTTTCGGACCGCGCATGTAATAGTTTTCTGTATTGTAGACGTAGCTACATATGGCACTGCCTGTTTCACGGGTTTCACAGGGCAAAAGGACAAAAGGTCAAAGACGGGTTTCACAGGGCACAGCCATAACCGGGCAGACCAAGATGCAGGATATTGTCCAATTCAGAAATTCACTGCCTGCCTCTCCGTTGGGTGCCAAAAGGAGCTGTTGTACCGAGTACCGTCCATGATGGGACGTGCCAGGGGAGCTCCCCGTAGGCAAGCCGTGCCGTGGCACGGTGGTCCTCCTCGCTCAACCACGGCCCTTCTGCGCGCTAACCCTGGCGATGAATCATTGTTGCATCTTAGTTGCGGTCGCTGTTGCTTCGAGAGGGCTCACGGAATGGGGGCAAGCAGGGGCAAGTGTGTGCCTGGTGCGTGTGGCGTGTGCATGAAGGCTGGCCCCATCACAGCTCCCCTCAGTCCCCAGGCTGACCCCTAGCTGCTCTCACGGCAGGTAGAGCTACTATGTCATGCCCCAAGAGAGCTAATGCGCAGACAGTTACCGGTGCTGCCGTGGGCGCCAGCAGTCTCGCTCTTTGTGGCAACCCTGCTCAAATGCGTCTTGGTTGTTTGTTGCGCTTGCCTCGTACCGTATCCTCCCTTCTGTCCTGCTTCTTACTGGCAGCTCGCTATGGTTCTCAGGCTATACCGGTACCCGTTCCATACATTAGTGACCTTCTGATTCACAACCATTTTGACCGTACGCTTTCCATGGGCGCTCGTGCTGTCTCGCACTGTGCGTGCATCACCCACAGGCCTCCGGCGGCGAGGCAGCTGAGCCTGCTGAGGACCTCACCCGGCGGTTGGCCCTGGGCCTCCGGTCGCTCTTCAGCGGCAGCAGCCCCCGAGCACAGGCGGTCGGGGGCGGCGCACAGCCGGCTGCTGTGGCGGCGGTGGGCGGGGGCTTGGTATGGGTGCAGCAGGGAGGCGCCGAGTCGACCCCGACTTCGAGGCTGCAGCCAGGGAGGAGGGGGACTCAGCGGAGGACCCCCGGGACGTGCCGCATCAAGGTGCGTTGTCCAAGCGAGTAGCTCCAGATGGCATTGATGAGGTGTAAGTGCCGAGCCGACGTGAGGGCGGTGGCGGCAGCGGGGACCGGGGCTGGGGCTGGAGCGGCGGCGAACACGGGGTTTGGGGCTTGCAACTCGTCTCCATATGCCGCGCGTGTGTCCCAAGCATGTTGTACACATGTCTGCTGTGTCGCTGCCGCATGCCAGCCACGTGTCCCACGCCCGCACCGGCCACGCACGTGCCCGCCACGCGTCCCGCACCACAGAGGCCCAGCACGCTGACGGGCGACGGCTGCACTGGCAGCTGCATTACTCGGTGGTTGGGGAGCACGCGCGGAGCGAAATACAGGCCCAGGGGAGCTTGCCGTACCCTGTAAGGGCGCTAATCCACACCGGCAAGGTAACTTACGGTATTCTGCAAAGTTTGCGGCCTGGCAGGCAGCAGCCCCACGAATGCGCGGCGTCCCGTGTCCCGCCCGTGCCCGTGTCCCGCCGCGGCGCGTAGCCAGGGACATAATTGGCTGGGACCGTGCTGGAGTGTGGGCTACGCAGGTTCTGTGCGGGGCCTGGACGGTGCGTGTCCTGCGGGCCAGCGGCGTGAAGTGTGCGTGTTGCGAGGGTTGCGCGGTGCGGGCCACCGGCGGGTGTATGTGGCCCAAAGCCGTGCCCGGTCGTTATGTGAAACATGATATGATTGTGGTGCTCTCACGCATCATGGTGCACATGCTGTGGCTGTCATAGGTACCCGTGGAAGTAAGCTATTTGCTGTGGAGGTGTAGAGCTGAGATACCGGTACTAGCTGTGGAGACTGCAAACCATCCCCTGCTGCAGACAGCCTTACTCAGCAGTCAGGGGGTTCGTCCTCCGCCTGTAAGTGACAGGGCTTACAGCATGGGACCCGTGCACGGTACATCCGTACTAGTGTTACAATGGGACCCTGCGAGGTGAGTATTACCAGGTGCGTTCGCGGGTGCAGTCGCACGGGCTCTATTTGCCATGCCGCTGGAGCCGCAGCCGGACATGTCAACAACTCCGCCAAGACCAAGTTCCGCTCTACAACTTCAAGGCTTTGTGTTTAGCCGGGTTAATAGTGTTACAATGCCATCCAGCCAAATGCAGCCAACCACCTGGCATCATGTGGCCTGCAGACCGCTTGCACCTGGCATCATGCGGCCTCCTGCAGACCGCCCTTCCTTAAACGGAGTCAAAATCAGACACAGGCCGCAAGACTGTGACAAGGCCTTCACATCGCTTGTTATGTATAAGGTACCGTCAGGTGCTTGTGTGCACACATGCATCAGTCGTCCATCCTCGAATCCACAACCAAAGGGCTCGCCGCTAGCCACCTTGGCCCAACACTAGTGCGGCCGTGTTCAGCTCGAGCGCTGAACACAAGCCGTGCAAAAACACAGTTAGAGGAGGGGTAGGCAGGTCACAACTTAATGTGATACACTCCACACACAACTGTACACTCGACCGCCACACACAAAGCAGGTGCCCGTGCTGCCCATCCCGCCTAGTACACCGAGTACCTACCAGTAGGTACATCGTACCCGAAACATGCCTAGTTAGCTCACTCTTCCCATCTTGCACATGCTTACCGCAACCACTCAAGCCTTTTCACGAGCAATCAACCTGCGTACCCGGGAGGTCCTAGTACTCGCGCAAGACATATGCAAACAAAATGCCACGCCACACTGGAGACGGGACACCGATGGAACTCACCGAGGCAGTTGCATGGGTACGGAACGCAAGGTGCCTTCCATCAGCTCGGCACGCTACGCCACAATTTTCTAGAGGACACTATGTCCTGTCACGGTACGCTTGTCGCACTGTTCGTTCCCGCAGCGCTATCACCACCGCCGCCGGCAAAGGCGTGCCATGGCTGCAGCTCACTCGCACCGATCAGCAGCAGCGCGGCGGCGGGGGACCCGCTGGCTGCCGCCGCGGCTGCGTGTCTTAACACGGCGGCGCAGCAATCCCGCTACCACCAGTTGTTCACTTCGTTCACCCTAATGTCACCATTGTTGTTGTAGATGATGGTGATGTTGTTTTTGTCGCCACGCCGGGACGCCTGGGGGCGGGTGGAGGGCGGGAGGGGCGGAGGGGGCAGGGCGGGTGCCCGTCAGCACGAGCAGAGGCACTGAAAGGTTGCCGATGCGCACATCAGGCACTTGAGTGTTTGAACGCCACGCATGCGGTGCAAGGGTGCTCACACGGCTACTCGCACGACTGGGTACAACGCGAGCTATTTAGCACCGGTATCAGTCAGGGTACTAGCAGGTACCAGCAACGGTGCTAGCAAGGGTGCAAGGAAAAGTACTTGCCTCAACTGCACCTTCCCGTCACAGTGCGTCTGGCATGCTACCGCACCACAACGCGGCCGGCTCACCTTGTTGGCCTTCCGCTGCTTCCGCTGCTTCCGCTGCACCATGCCAGCGGCTGGCTTGGCGACCTGGGGGCAGGTGGAGGGCGGGGCGACACGGGGAGGCATGGGGGCGGATGCACGACAGCAACCAGGGAAGCTTCAGGCAAAGTGCCAGTGTCCATGCAGTAACTCTTCCAATACTGTACAAGCGAGAAGCAACTAGGCATCATGGGCAACCCGCCATGCCGCCCAACAGCATACTGCTCAGGTGCGGATTGTAACTGCACAAGACTGCACGGCGCCGCGGCTTCTGGCTTGCCCACCTTCTTGACCCTTACACGCCGCTGCTTGCGGGCTGCCGGCTGGGCGGCGGCGGGCTCGGGCGCGGCCGTGCGCGAGGCGGCAGGGTTGGTGGCCTGGGGTTGGGGACAGGTGGAGGGGCCGCATGGGGCAGGACGGATGTGTGGTTGTTAGCAACGAAGGAGCTTTAGGCAAACAACTAGGACATATGCACTGCCAGCCTCTAGGTGCAACAACAGCGCAACCAATGCACAAGCAGCATGCTTGCCCGGTGCTACCCTGTGCCCCCCAATTGGCCTGCTGCAGCAGGTGCTACGCTGTGCTGCACGGGAATGCGCCGTGAAAATAATGCACCGTGGCCTGCCCACCTGCTCGGCCTTCACGCGCTGCAGCTCCACCGACAGGGTGCGGCCGTCCTCGCTACAGCCGGCCAGCTCCAGCGGGCCGTTGGGCACCGCGCCCATGGCCGCCAGGGCCTTCTTCAGGCCCGTCATCCGGAACTCAGCGTACGTGGCCCTGCGGACCTTGCCCCAGATCACCGCGCGCTTGACCAGGCGCTTGCGGCCGTCGATGGTGACGTAGATGTTGACGGCGACCTTTGCCGTCTTCCTGTCCTTGCCGTAGGACAGGAAGCGGCAGTTAGTCTTCACGAAGCGGCCGTTGGCAACCTTCCAGTTGAGGCCCAGCCGACGGCTGAGGAACCTGCCGACGTTCAGAACTCCATCTTCCAGGAAGCTGGCGGGGGCTTTTATGACGACTGCAACCTTGCCGTTAGCTGCCGCGCCGCGGACGCGCTTCTTCCGTCCATCGGCTGTCCTGTCAGGCGACGTCGAACGGTCATTGCCGGCGACGGCCGCGCAGGACAGGGGAGGCCGGCCCACGGGAGGCGCGTGAGTGCAGGTGCTGGTGGAGGAGGTGCCCTGGCTGTCCTGGCTGCGGCGAGGCGCGGTCGCCGGGGAGCGGACCACGAGCGACAGCCGTTTCGCCAAGGCCCCAGCGCCAAGGCGACAGTATGCGTGGCGCACCGCTATCGAGTTGCTGCTGTAAATCATTTTGCTTTTTTACGTGAACTATATATGTTTCGCTCATTGCGACCCTGTTTTATGCGCGGCGGTTCGGTTGAAACGTCACGTCCCCCGCCCAGATTGCGACGCGACAGCCTGACAAACTGCCAATTGTAACTGTCGTACTGTGGAAATAGGCGGAGCAGCCGAGTGCTTGGCATGGTTGGCCACTGGCGCCCTGCAGCAGCGTTCCTGTCTGCTGGGCTCCTCGGTTGGGCTAACAAGGGACACTCGCACTCCAGCGCCTGGCCGTGCTCGCAACGGTACGACACCATAGTATAAGTACTTGAGGTGGTTGATTATTCTGTGGGTAAGCGAGGCATTTCCGAGCTTGTTAGTGGAAGGAATACATCAAAACGAGGGGGTTGGGAATACGGAGGGTCATGGCACTTGAGGCACTGCAAGGAAAAAGGCGACGGAGGCTATCAGTAAGCTAGGTGAACATACATACAGCAGCGTAAAAATTGTTTTCAGGGCATGCTGTCTGTCCCACTTGCCAGCGCGCTCCCTCCATCACTCCCATCTGGGCCCAACCCAGTCTCACCGGCACGTGCCATACTGCGAAAGTGGTCCAGTGCCCAAACGCCCTCGACCACGCTCCACAACTTCTGTATTATTAGTAGTCAGTTATGTGCGGGCTGTGGATGCCTGTGAATGCCTATGGCGCGAAGGCACAAGGCTCAAATCGCCTGCGGACCGCACGCAATCCACGTTTTAGCCTATGTGGAGACCCTATGGGGTGTTCCGTTTTTACTAATAGTGCCAAGGTAGCAACCATGGGCTTGCGGGGCTTGCTGTGCTCTTTGTCGCTAGCATGGCCCAATGAAGCAGCGAGCCCTGCCGTTTCAGATATTGCGAAGCTGCAAGGTTCTGAACATAAATATATAACACACTCATTTGCTCCTGACAACTTCGGAGCGCGTATTGTGCAAGTTCGTGAGCGACACCTGTTGACTGGCACACCGTACCCCGCCACAGGCTGGCCACGTCTTCTGCCCCCAGCGAAGGCATACAGTGCCTCCATACTGGACTGGAATCTTGTACGGGCACATACTGGGCAGTTTATGCCTTACAAGCACCGGCGAGACGGCAACCAGGGCATATTAGGGGCCTCGTTATGTGCTTACACCTCCCGTGCGGCACATGCTGTACGGCAGCGGCGAGGACACGTGGACAGGACTCCCGACCCATGTAATGGCAAGAAGGCGTGATCAGGATTCCGGTGGTGTGCAGGTAGACCTTATCGAGCCGTCCTGCAACCTGTTCTGGTGGGTTTGAAGTTGCCCCAATTTCGGACCACTGGCCTGTCTCAGGTGAGAACAGGTTGTCTGGGCCACAGCCTTGGCCACAGTGTGAAGGCAGCGGCCCAACCGTTCCTGCTGACGCTGCCTAAACGACGATGCAGCAATGCCAGAGAATTTTGGGGGCCTGAGGGCTGCAGTACGTAAGGAACTCAACTGTGGATGCTCCACTAGCCCGCAGCATACATGAAGGCAACGGAAGGGGCCAGGGTACCGGTATTCCCAGGGGCATCCCTTGGGATTATGGGGCCAGAGACCGCTTTCCCAACTGAGTGCCGTTCCTTGGTATTGCGTACCGTACGGTGTCGGATGTACGGTGCCTTGTGACGGGCGACATCCCCTGGGTTTCGGCCACTGCGGCACAAGGCCCGTACGTACTGGCGCAGCTGTCGGCCAAGTCCACTACAAGGACACCATGCAACAGTCCAACAGTACGGTATCACCGTTGCCGTCTGCAAACTGGACATACCTACAGATACCAACACGTCAGACCATCCCCACTGGATTGTGATCTGCGAGTTGTCGATTAACAGCGACGAGGTCGCATGCATAGCACGGCTGCTGTAGCGCACTTCTGACGTGCACCGAACAGTACCGCAGTCCCCACAGCCCCCCCTCGCCGGTAGCTCACAGCGGCATTGCCCCAAGTGGTCAAACTGATCATAGCCCACCTGATCCCCGTGCCTGATCCCCCTGGTTGTGCCGCAGCCCATCTGGCCCATGCCTTAGCCACCATCCCCGCCGCACCCCTTGCGCGCATGGCCCTCCCTCAGTACAAGCTCCTTCTCTGTTTGTTTGTTTGTTTGTTTCTTACATGGTAGGATCCGGAACCCAGCATGTAAGGACCCGTATACAAGCCAGGGGCTCCAGGGTCAACGCCAAGACCCAAGACACGCCGCCGGATGTACTG
>VFQN01000774.1_pt1 | contig 57618 bp, 102 predicted proteins | sample 3512371 | NCBI WGS metagenome assembly VFQN01 (sample SAMN10412370, study PRJNA504923) | tailings metagenome | isolation source: Replicate 2 from Balatoc abandoned mine | place: Philippines: Itogon, Benguet | collected 2017-08-28
TGCTGGGCCCCTCCCTCCCACCCTCCTCCACCACCGCGACAGCAGCTGCAATGCGTAACAGCGGATCCACCTCCTTTACGCCCAGTAGCCGGAAACTCCAGGTGTTGCAGGCAAGTGTCGCCGTGTTCACCGCCACCGTGTCGCCTCGGTGCAGCGTGCTGCCTCCAACTCGTGCCCTAGCATGCACTCCCTGCTGTCCGGTTCCCCGCTTCCCCCTTCCCCGCTTCCCCCTTCAACAAACTAAGAAACTAACAAAAGATGCGTAACATGGGTATAATGTACCATACCCCGCGCTGTTCTCTGTCCCGGCGATGCAGGCGGAGGAACACACGTTCTTCTGGGGTCAGCCAAACACCCCTCGCAGCAGGGGGGCACTCCCAAAGGGCGCCCATGGGGCCACTCCAGGCCCCCACACCACCACCACCACCACCACCACCAGCACGACCACCACCACAGCCACTAGCACCACATCTACCACCTCCAACACCACTACTTTGTTAACAGCTGCAGAGCACGGTGCCAGCCGATCGAGGAGCGGCCGTGTCACGTGGCACGTGGCAGAGGTGGACGTGCGCTGGTACCACTCCCTTGCCGCCGCGGAGACGCTTGGCGACATGGTGTGGACCCTGCAGGTGGGTTGCAAGTAATGCGGGAACATGACTGCTACCCGTTCATGACCTGGTCGCCACGGTGGGCACCGAAGTGCACCACTACAGTGCATAATGCGCGGATCACCACGGGGGTGCGCTTAGCGCTTCCGGTTAAGGCCTTGGTAGCATGCCGCACGGCGACCGACCAGCAGGCGTCCATCCGCCGCTCCCCCAAACTCCTCGGTGTGTCACTTCCTGGCCTTTCTTTTCTTTTTCCCCTCCTTACTGTGTCGCACAATCTGCACAGGACCTGGTGGACACCGTGCAGCAGCAGGAAAGCACCAGCAGCAGCGGCAGCAGTAGCCTGGGAGCAGGCGATGCAGCTGGTCGGTTGGAGGCGGCTGGCGGCCCAGACCTAGATGGCCTGTCCGCTGCAGCTGCCGACGCAGCAGAGGACGCGGCAGCTGCTGAACTTACAGCTGCTGGTGATGGTGCTTCTGTAGCTGTGCTGCCGCCTCGGATGGTGGAGGTGGCTCTGGCCAAGTGAGTTGGGGGCGGGGCCACGGCGTGAGTTAACTGCAGCGGAAGTAGCGAGGCCGAAATGCGTACGCAACCCGTTGCGGGGCTGTTGGGTATACCTTGCGCCATGTGCAATTTTGCCTTGCCTGCTGTGCGTGCACCGCACTGCATACCTCAACCACATGTTGGTGCCAGCGCGTTTTCTTTGGGTTGTACCGAGACGGGCGCGCAAGAGTCCAGCGGTCCTCCGCCATAAAGCCGAGTTGGGGTGAGCGAGACATACGGCCAAGGCGTAATGTTCCATCCCTTCGCAGATGATCTTGGCTGCTATGTATTATACTTACAGTGTTCCTGCCGTGCCGCCACAGGGCCGCGGCGTGGGTGCTGGACCCAGGGTCATCTGCCGGCATTTCCCATCAGCTGGTCGCACAGCTGCTTTTGGTGCTGCAGCCGAGCCTAACACACAGCTGCTTTAGCGGCTACAGCATTGGCGACGTTGGGTCTGTGCTTTGGAGCCTGGCTAGCATTGTGGGGGCGTGCGGGTGGGGGCCGGAGTTGCAGGAGGTGCACGAGGACTGGGGGACTCTTGGGGACCCCATCAGCAGCAGTGACTGGGACAGCACCAGCAGCGGTGGTAATACACATGCTGGTGGCGGGTGGGCGGGGGGGCAGGGTGTGGTGGCAACGGTGCAGGCGTGGCTGTGCGGGGAGGAGGGGGCGGCGGAGGTGGAGCGGTGCTGCAGCTTCCCGCAGCTGGTGTCGCTGCTGTGGGGCTATGCGGCGCTGGCTGGTGGTGGTGGTGGGGCAGCAGCGCTAAGAGACATGCGGCAACCCACAGCTGTGGGGGCGGCAGCGGGTCAGGGTGCGTGCATGGCGGGCGTGAGCGCCGGGGCGGGTTGCGATGGGAATGGGGCCGCAGCGCAGTGGGCTGTAGGGGAAGAGGCGGTTGGGGCAGCCTTTGACCGGCTGGTACGGCGTACGTCAGCGGTGCTTACGTCATCGTACGGCGCTGAGGGGGAGCAGGCATCGGCGGTGGAGCTGGCGGATGCTGCGTGGGCTCTGTCGGTGGTGGGCCGCAGGTGCGGCAACGGACACCGAGGTCAGCACCAAATAGTGCTCCCTTTCCCAGTTGCGAATAAATAGTACTATTTATAGTACTAGTGAGTAATAGTACTATCCGCTAGTATAGTATGCCTGCCAACCCTAGGCAAAGGACACGGGGGTCAGCACCAAGTGCGGTACGCCGCGCATGTACACTCCGTCAAGGGGCAACAGGCGAGAAGCCAGCCCTCATGTGCCCCGTTCGCCATTCAGCAGTACCTTTGTGCTGCTCGGGCACAACACACCATGTAAGTCGGGCGCCGTGGCGAAGCTAGTCGTGGCCGTGCCTCAACACCTCGCTCATTGCATGTATGCACGTGACATACGCTCGCCGCACCCAGTCGCACCTTACGAGTACCGGTACTGCTCGTGTAACAGGCGCCACCCGCCATGCATGTCTGGCGCCATGGCTGTGACTCCTTTGCTCTAACCGTACTTGACACATTGCGACAGTGCGCATGCACATCAAGCTCCCTGCCGCTCTCTTTGCAGGTCCGGCGCTGTGGCTCAGCTGGCGGAGGCCCTGGCGCACGAGGTCTACCGCCACGTGTCAAACCGCTCTAGCCTGCAGGCGGCCTTCGCGCCCGCTGACCTGGTCAAAGTGGTCCAGGCCTACGCCCGCATGCAGATCGCGGACGGTACGTCGTTTTCAAGTTATCGGACTACGTCACAACGCATGGCCTACACCAGCTGCGGCTTAGATGCGCAATGTGGGTTGGTGGTGCCGCTAATCCACTTCCCTTTGTCCCGCTTATCCCGGCTCTCGTTGCCCCAGGCTCGGTGCCACGCATGCTGGACGCGGTGGGAGGCCACGTGGCAAAGCGCATCCGCAGCCGGCACGTGGCAGCCGTGACACGCCCCGCCGACTGCGCGCAGCTTATCCAGGTGGGCAGTACATTGGGCAGGATGTTGGTGGGCCAGATCAGACAAGAGGCATTCCTTGGTGCCTGCCCAATCTCACCCTTGTCAGGACCCGAAGCCCTCACCGTTGCACCGGGACAACCGGTACCTGCTTGACATAACACTGGGCCTACCCTGCACTCTTCCAACAAGGCCGCGGTGTTCTCTTAGCCGCACAAAGGCGTTCTGCCAGCAGGTCACAAGGCCAGCAAGTGGGCACCCTGGGTCCGCTTCCCCTACCCCCGCCCTTAACCGCCATCATCCCTCCATCACAACCACCCACTGCAGTCCTTCGCGGACTGCGGACACAACAGCGTGGTGATCCCAGAGCTGCTAGCGGCCGTGGGGCTGCAGGTGAGGTTATATTATTCTTTCAACAAAGGTCAAAGAAATGTATAAAAAACAAAACCAGGACGTGGGGCTGCTTGCAGCCGTGGGGCTGCAGGTGAGGTTTTCAGGACTCGCATGCGTATCAGTGCTTTTTGTGGAGCCTGCCTTGTAGTAACACCTCCAATGTCCGCACAGTATGCGCGCCGTCCCTTACACAACATCCATCACACCTCATCCAATTGCACAACGGGATGTTGTACAGGCGTCCACGAACGTTATATCGGACCTTCAAGGAATACGGCATACGGTAGTGAAACCAACTAACGGTGTTGCGCGCGTTGGTGGTCCTCCTACATGCAGATCTGCCGCGAGGCCGCCGCCCATAATGAGCAGCTAGCCTCCTCCTGCGTCCAGCAAGAGCCCCGCAGCTACCTCCAATCCAGCAGCAGCAACAATAGTAACAAAAGCAACAGCAAGAGCGCAGCCGACACCGACACCAACAAAAACGACGCGGCAGCCCGGCTCCGTGCCGCATACACCCTCCACACGCCCCTGTGGCACAGACTCAGCCCACCTTCGCCTGCTGCTGCTGCCGACCACTGGTCGCACCTTCTGCAGCTGCAGCAGGCCGTGTCCGTGCTGCGCACACACGTCCGGCTGGGCTACGCGCCGTCCCCGCAGCTGCTGGCGTCGCTGCTGATGGTGCTGCTGCCGCAGCTAACACACGCGCCGCCAGCCCCGCAGCAGGTGGCAGAGCTGCTGCTGCTGCTGGCGCAGGTGCGCTACATGCCCGGACCCGAGGTAAGACACACGGTACGGTACCGTGCAGTACTGTACACTGCAGTACAGTGCGACAGGGTACCGTACACCTCGGGGCTCTAGCTTTCGGCTTATGCCATGCGTTCACGAGGCTACTGCTACTGCTTGCTGCTGGACAAAGGCACGACGGCGGACTGAGCCTGGGCTAATCCACTTCTTTTTATTATGTTTTAATTTTACATTTATGCATTATGCGTACCGGCCCCATCGCGGTTGCTGCCGCCTAAGAGCGCATCGGCGGACTGAGCCTGGACTATTTATTCATCATGCATGCCGGCCTCAAACATCGTTGTGCCTCATGCTGCATCGACGTTAAGCTGCATGCTCGCTCTCATGTGCAGACACTCGACGCCTTGGCGCGCGCTGCTCTGGGCGCTGCCGGAGCCGAGGGTGCAGCAGGGGCAGCGCTGCCGGACCCGGCAGCCGCCTCCTCTCCAAGTGCTGCCGGCACTGTTGCTGGCGCTGCTGCCGCCGTCAGCGCCCAGGTGGCCCGGCTGCAGTCCCTCTGGACGCTCAGCATGATGGGGTGGAGCCCTGACGAGCCCACCCTGGACCAGGTGGGTTGCATGGCGTGTCTTCTTGCACACGGTCACACGGAAGCAGGCACCAAACGGCAACCGCCGCTTTGCTCGCAGGTCCCTCACACCTGCTCTCAAGCATTGCAACGATGATTGCTTTCGCATCATTGTAACCACGATGCCGTGCTTGCTTGGACCCTTTAAAACCGCACCCCCAGGTGCTGTCCCCCGTGCTCCTGGACGACAGCGCCCCTCCGCTGAGCCCCCTGGACGCCGCCCGCCTGATGGCCGTGCTGTGCCTGGCGCCACGGGAGCAGCTCACCATCCAGCGCTTCGGCCTGGCGTGCGTGCGGCTGCGGGAGGCGCTAGCGAGCAGCAGCAGCTCCCGGTACGGAGCCGACTGCCGTACAGCACTGCCATACAAGAGTCGCATGGCTGGCTTGTTCTTTAACTGCGATTACCGTGACGTGCACAAACACTTCATAGGACTTCAGTTGTATGTTGCGCATCATGTTCTTCCCTGTCAGTTTCGCATGTCTGGCCTGTGCTGCGGGCCCCCAATATGTGTTTAGTGTTTAATGTCACCTTGAGTACGTGTACGACGTACCGGTCTTGGTCACATTCTATCCATATCCATGTTGCCCGCCTCCCTCACGTCCTTCTTACATGCCGACTTTCGCCATGCACCAGGGTTCGAGGCCCGGGGCGGCGCGGAGCCAGGGACCAGCGGAAGCCAACGCAGCAGCGACAGCAGCGGGGGGCAGCGGAGCAGGAGGAGGGCCACGTGCTGCTGGCTGCCGGCGCGGCCATGGTGGTGCTGGGTCTGGAGGGGTGGGAGATGGCGGAGCAGGTGCTGCCTGGCGCTGTGTTCCGGCGGGTGGAGGCGGCGGCCAGGGGGCTGCTACAGCGGCCCTACGCAGGGGTGGACGACAGGTGGGTTTGCTGTGTGACACGACGAACTGAACGTTGTCAGGTGCGCTAGACGTGATCTGACGTGTTGCGGTTGGGCAGGATTGGGTGCGTTTGGTGGTTTACGGTCGGTGGAGTGCGATCAGAACATGCACTGGGGCAATGAAGAGGGATTGGGTGCGATAGCGAGCCCCCAGCATGCCAGCCCGTCGGCATGCACACGCGGAGCCTGCGACCAACAACCACCTTGAGCTGCTGCTGGTGGTAGGGCAGGGCAAGGCAGCTGGGGACTACACGATTGCACCCTCAAGGGGACAGCAGGGGGGCGTGCAGTTGCTGCTACATGCCCGCAGCGGCCGGTCGTGGTTGTCGCTTTGTGTCTTCCTGCCTCAGATCATATGGTGTGCAGCTTACACATTCTGCCTTGCGCATGGTCCCGCCCTGGCGACGCCGGAAAGACATGAACGGCATGGGTTGTTTACCAGGTTGTTCTTCCAGGTCTTATCTATGTACTGTACCCCGAAGTGTACAGTCACTCTCAGGGTTGCTGCTGCCCGTACCACCACGCCCTACAGCTGCCTGGCGGGCGCCGTACAGGCGCTGTTGGCGGCCGGCTGTACGGGAGTACGACCCATGGGTCAGGTGCCCGTGGCGGACGTCCTCCATCCGTGCAACGGCGGTGAGAGCAGTCGCAGCGGCAGCAGCGGTGGTAACGGCAGTAGCAGCAGCAGCGCTGTGACTGCCAGTGCAGGTCACGGTGAGGAGGTTCGGGTGGTTGGGGTGGTTGGGGAGTTAAGGGGGGTTGGGGAGGTTGGGGAGGTTGGGGACATGGGGGAGGTTTTCGTGACTGCGAGCGCAGGTCAGCGCGTGAAGGTTGGATTGCAGGGTGCGGATAGGGCACAGGTGGTCGTGGCGGTGGGGGAACAGCAGGAGCGGGGGCAGGAGCAAGAGGATCCGGGGGGCGATGACCACGACCATGGCGAGTGCTACTACGAGCCGCTTCAGAGCAACGTGCTGGTCCTGCTGCTGCCCTTGCATGGTGGGGACCTGAGCAATGCGGGAGAGATACATCCCCACCATCAGCAGCAGCAGCAGCAGGTGGAGGTGGTTGTGGACGTGTGCCTACCACACGAGTACGGGCTAGGCAGCAAGGCGCCGTGGGGCTGGGCCCGCCTGCGGCACGCCGTGTACCGCAGCTGCCGTACGGCCGCTGCCGCGGGGGCTGGGTGTACGGCAGGTACGGCAGGCGGGGAGGTGCTCGTGCTGGACGAGCGGACGCTGTACTCGTTGCAGGGGAGCAGGGAGCGGCTTGAGGAGTATGTCCGGCAGCTGTTGCGTGAGCGGCAGAGAACGTGATACTTGGCGTTGTGGGTTAAGCCTGGTGTGCAAGCTCAGCATGATTTATATCGGTTGATCAGGTGTGCAGCGTGCTTAGTACCGTGTTGACGGCCGCGAGCGTGACCCCGGCAGTCAGCGTCCTGATGTTGGCATGGGGATATTGCCGTGAGGGTGATGCTGGGGGCTGAGTGTCCGGTTAGGTTGCTGGGAGGAACGGCCACGAATGTTTTGATGCTGACGGTGTGCTTGCCAACTTCTTGTTGGCACTCGGGGTGCGCAGCAAGCTGCCTCGCACTGACAAGGACTAATCAACATGTGGCACTGGTGCTGTGTAAGTTCTGTTCATTTTGGTCGGGCGCTTGTTGGCATGTTGGCCCTGTTGGGGGTCCCGAGCCCTGGGCGCTTGGCAGTCGAGGCGGTATAGGTGTGTGGCACTGAAGTCCCTGCTCCCTGGGCAGGGGGATGGGGATGGGAGGAACCGCGCCACAGCGTGGCGCAGCGTGGCGCCTGGTATCGTCGCATGAGATTTTAACTTGGGGGTTTGGACAAGGGATTTTTGACCTGGGTTTAAATGTGATGCGACTGACGCTCGTGGCCATTGCTACCATTGCTACCAGTACCCTTTGCTACCCAGACCGTGGCGGCATGGGAACTCCAGCTGACTCCAGGGAACTCCGCGATACGCGATACGCGCCGGTCGCGTGCATGTGCGCAGACATGCCGCACTTGCGCAACTAGGAGCCGTCCAAGCAGCGTTTCTGTAAGTTGCCATGATAGTCGGTACCGGCACCGGGCACGTCCGTTTCATCGCAAGCGCGCAACAGACGTGTCGGCCCCTCGTTGACCATACGGTAGCAAGCATGTACCTAAGGGTTACCACGACCAACAAAAGGACCATGATGCTTTGATGTGTTGTGCAACGGAGTAGGCTCTCGCGGTTGTGAGCCCTAGTCCTGTTGCTGAACCCATACCATTGCGCGCTGGGCCTTGCCCGCGCTGAGCAAGGTAATGATGCGGCATCTCCATATCAACAACAAAAGCTCGTGTGGACATCGATTGCAAAAGTGCCAAACCGCTGGCCTGTCGGGAACGGCGGCGACCCAGCGGGTTGCCCCGTGGCCACGGCTGGGCCCCTCCCTCCCATCCTCCACCACCACGACAGCAGCTACGATTCGTAACAGCGGATCCATCCCCTTCACCCCTAGCAGCCGGAAACTGCAGGCGCTGCAGGCAAGTGTACCGTATCGGCTGGGTGCAGCATGCTGCCTCCAACGCGTGCACTAGCACACGCGGGCCTCCCGCTCCGCCCTCTCCGGTTCCCCCGCCCTCAAGCTCTACTGGGGGCTTGCAGGCAGGAATATGCTAACAGAAGCATCATTCCATGGAAAACATGTACCATATCCCGCACTGCTCTCTGTCCCGGCGTGCAGGCGGAGGAGCACACTTTCTTCTGGGGCCAGCCAAACACCCCTCGCAGGGATGCGCTCCCGAAGGGCGCCCCTAGGGCCGCTCCAGGCCCCCACACCACCACCACCACCACCACCGCCACTGTCTCCAATTCTACAGCCTCCATCACCACCGACGCACTGACAGCTGCAGAGCATGAGGCAAGCCGACCGAGCAGCGGCCATGTCACATGGCACGTGGCGGATGTGGACGTGCGCTGGTACCATTCCCTGGCCGCTGCGGAGACCCTAGGAGACATGGTGTGGACCCTGCAGGTGGGTTAAACCAGGGGCGGGGAGCCGCAGGCCAATGAGCCTCCAGGTGGGTTAGCACACGAGGATACACAGAAAACTGCAGGTAGGTTAACCCACGGGGGGCGCGTGGCCGCACACACACGATGAGGCACTGCAGGTGCGTTGCCGCAGTGTTGGGCTCTGCGCTGTGGATTAGGCTCCGTCCGCAAACCAGGTACCTCCATGTGCCTCTGGATAGGCACCTATCTCCAGTTACCCATTAGCCCCTCCAGGGCCCCCCATGTCCTCGACTCCCTCGTTCCATCGCGCACGACAGGCCCTTGCTTCTCGTCCCTTTCTGATATGATTATACTGTACAACCCACACAGGACTTGGTGGAGACCATTCAGCAGCAAGGCAGCAGCAGCAGCAGCAGCTGTGGTAGGCTAGGAGCAGGTAGTCCAGCTGGGCAGATGGAGGCGGCCGACGGCTCCGCCCCATGCGGCCTGGCAACGGCAGCTGTTGCAGCAGCTGCTACAGCGCAGGATGCGGCTGGCGCAGGGTCAACAGCCGGGGCCAGGGCTGGGGGTGGTGGTGCTGCTGCTGCTGCTGCTGCTTCTGTGGCTGTGTTGCCGCCTCGGCTGGTGGAGGTGGCTCTGGCCAAGTGGGTTGGGGCGTCGGCATGGCTCATGGATGGACTGCAGTTTGGAGAACTGCAAGATTTATAATACTGCCGGCCGTGTGACGGACATTTGCAAATAGCTCTGCGGTGCGTTGGTGCTACTGTGTTTGCGTTGCAACGGTCCTGAGGTCGACGTGTGTTTAGACACAATACCATGGGCAAGGCGTAGTATATGCTCAACTCCACTACACCGACAACTACACCGCTGCTTGTGAATGTGACTCCTGTCACGCCCCCGCAGGGCTGCGGCGTGGGTGCTGGACCCAGGATCCTCGGCCGGCATCTCCAACCAGCTGGTCGCACAGCTGCTTTTGGTGCTGCAGCCCAGCCTAACACACAGCGGCTTTAGCGGCTACAATTTGGATGACGTGAGATCGGTGCTGCGGAGTTTGGGCATCATCCTGGGAGCGTGCGGGTGGGGGCCGGAGGTGCAGGAGGGGGAGGAGGCCCAGGGTAACTGGGGGACTCATGGGGACGCAAGCGGCAGCAGTAATGACGACAGCGGCGACAGCATCAGATCATGTGGGGATGATGTTCGTGTGTCTTGTAGGTGGGAGGGGCGGCAGGATGTGGTTGCAGCGGTAGCGGCGTGGCTGTGCGGGGAGGAGGGGGCGGCGGCGGTGGACTGGTGCGAGAGCTTCCCGCAGCTGGTGTCGTTTCTGTGGGGCTACGCGGCCCTGGCGGGTGGTGGTGGTGGGGCAGCAGCGGTAGTACACGTGCCGGAACCCACAGCTGGGGGAGCGGCAGCGGGCCAGGGCGCGAGCACGGAGGGCGCGAGCGCCGGAGCGGGTACTGGTGGCGATGGGGATGGGGCTGCGGCCCGGTGGGCAGTCGGGGGGCATGAGGTGGGCGCCGCCTTTGAAAAACTGGTACAGCGTACGGCATCGGCGCTTATATTACCTTATAGAAGGCAGGCGTCTGCGGCGGAACTGGCGGATGCTGTGTGGGCTCTGTCGGTGGTGGGACGCAGGTGGGTTGAGGGCACGGGGTGTGGTACCGGTAAGCTGCTTGTGGACCCTGTACCCGTGTTTCTATGCACGGTGTGCAAACCGCTTTGTGCTACTCCATATTCGCACGTCAGGCGCCATGGCACGGTGGAGGCGGTAGCTGTACAGCTCATACAGCCGTACAAACTGTGCCCGCATGTGACACATCTTGTTTAAACGTTGGGATCATTGCGGCCGCACGGTTCGCAATGCAGGTCTGGTGCGGCTGCGCAGGTGGTGGAGGCTCTAGCTCACGTGCTGTACGGACACGTGTGAAATCCTCATCAGCCTTGCGAGTACTGACCCCGTACATGCTCCCCCCATGTCACCATTGACGACGACCAGGCTTTGCCGTGTTCTGCAATGCAGGTCTGGCGCTGTGGCTATGCTGGCGGAGGTCCTGGCCATGGAGGTGAAAAGCCACGTGTGCAACGCCTTCTTCGGCAAGCATGCGGCCTTCGCGCCCGGTGACCTGGTCAAGGTGGTGCAGGCGTACGCGCGGATGCAGCTCGTCGATGGTGGGTGCTGTCCACAGCCGCTAATACACATGCAGCCGCTAATACACGGGATCAAGGTGGTGCACGCGTACGCACGGATGCAGCTCGCGGACGATGGGTGCTTCGACAACCGCTGACACAAGCGCTTTAATGCATACAGTAGTGCCGGGGGAAGCCTGAATGCGGCAGTGTGCCGGGGGTGCTGAGGGTGCACGGTAGTGCCGGGGATGCAGGCGTAAGCCCGGATGCCGGCCGCTGTCGCAGTTGACGCACTGGGTGTTGAGCGCACAGGTCCAGGGCTTGTGCACCACCATATGCGCTGTTCGTGGCGGTTGTACGGTTGTACGACTGTACGACTGTACGTCAGCGGCGCGCTGCATGCATGCCAGCTGGCAGCCTGCCGGATAGGTCCTGGAACCTGCAGACTGCCACCGCACGAGTGTACCGTATGCCGTCGGCCTGGTGGTGGTGGTGGCCAAGGTGGGGTGCACACGTGCAGCTGTTCGTTGTGCCGTATGCCAGCGTGGGGCAGGTTGGCGGCGACAGTGTGCAGTTGAGTACTCTGTAAAACACGAACCAAGTGAGTGTGGCCCTGCAGGCTCGGTTCCGCACGTGCTGAACGCCATCGGCGGAGACGTGGCACAGCGCATCCGCAGCAGGCACGCGGGGGCTGTGACACGCCCCGCCGACTGCGCGCAGCTTATCCAGGTGGGCTTGAGCCTCTTAAAGCTGCAACGTCAGTTGCTTGCTAGGTTGCTGATACAGGTGGGACTGAATATGTTGCTGCATTCTGCCGATAACGCCGTTGTGGCTCCTTATTGTTAGCGGCACAAGCAAAGCCGTTCTGCCAGAAGGCCACAAACGTATACATACTGGCAAGTCTGAACGAAAGACGTGCCGTTGTAACACGGAACCTGGTCTTGCCGGAGGTGTAGACATGTCCGCCTTCGGCTCCAGCGACAGGGCAAGCAGAGCTCCTACGATTGTGCCACAGACGTATGTGTGCACTAGTAAGGCATGACCCATGGGTCGGCATGCGCTCCTCCCTAACCTCTACCAGGCCACTAGTGAGGCATGAATGGACCTGTGCACCAGTGAGACGTGACCCGTGGGTCGGCTTGGGCCTATGTGTATCGCGCCCCTAACCCCTCAACCACCATCATCCCTCCACCACAACCACCCCGCAGTCCTTCGCGGACTGTGGACACAACAGCGTGGTGATCCCAGAGCTGCTGTCGGCTGTGGGGCTTCAGGTGAGGTTATATTTAGTTTTTACCAATATTGAAATATATGTGATAAAAAACAGAAAACAGGACCTGGGGCTGCTGTCGGCCGTGGGGACGCAGGTGAGGTTATATTTAGTTTTTACCAATATTGAAATACATGTGATAAAAAAACAGAAAACAGGACCTGGGGCTGCGAGCTCGTATGCGTAGTGACACCACCCCCACTTTCTGCGCATAACGATATACCGGTATGGGCACCGCCCCTCGATAAGCCACCTCCATCTCCGCACCCGCCACAGAACTTGAGCTGCACAACATGACGTTGTACAGGTATCCAACAACTTTTTTACATGTGCTCCAGAAATGCGGTACAGTATGACCAACTGAGCAGTGTTGCGCGCGTTGGTGGCCCTCGTACATGCAGATCTGCCGCGAGGTCGCGGCACACAACGAGCAGCTAGCCTCGGCCTGCGTGCAGCAGGAGCCCCGGAGCTACATCACATCCAACAGCAGTAGCAGCAGCAACAGCAACAACAACAACAGCAACAGCAACAACAGCTATAGCAAAGCCAACACCGACACCCAGATCGACGACGCGGCAGCCCGGCTCCGTGCCGCACACGCCTTCAGCTCAGCCTCACCTGCTGCTGCTGCCCACCACTGGTCGCACCTGCTGCAGCTGCAGCAGGCCGTGTCCGTGCTGCGCACACACGTCCGGCTGGGCTACGCGCCGCCCCCGCAGCTGCTGACGTCGCTGCTGCTGGTGCTGCTGCCGCAGCTAATACACGCGCCGCAGCCCCCGCAGCATGTGGCAGAGCTGCTGCTGCTGCTGGCGCGGGTGCGCTACATGCCCGGGCAAGAGGTAAGACACACATGTACCGGTGCGGTACCGTGCGGCACGGTGCCGTACCCCTTGGGGCGCCAGCTTGCGGCCTGTGCCATGCGTTCACGAGGTTATTGCTACCGCTTGCTGCTGGACAAAGGTACGACGGCGGACCGAGCCGTCATGCATGCCGACCCCAAACATCGTTGTGCTTCATACTGCGTCGACGTTGAGCTGCATGTCATCCTTGCTGTGCAGACCCTCGACGCCTTGGCTCGTGCTGCTCTGGGCGCAGCCGGAGCTGACAGTGCAGCAGGGGCAGTGGGCCCGGACCCGGCAGCCGCCTCCTTTCCGGGTGCTCCAACTGCTGCCGGCACAGGTGCCGCCGCCGTCAGCGCCCCGGTGTCCCGGCTGCAGTCCCTCTGGGCGCTCAGCATGATGGGGTGGAGCCCCGACGAGGACACCCTGGACCAGGTGTGTTGCATGGCGTGTCTTATTGCACATGGTCGCAAGGCAGCGGACGCCACGCGGCAACCGTACGCTTTGCCCGCACGTCCTTCACACGTGCCCTTAATCCTTGCAACGATGACCTGCTTTCGCAACCATGTAACCACGATGTCGCACGTGCTCGGGCCCTTGCCGCCAACCCTGCCCGCACCCCTAGGTGCTCTCCCTGTCTGTGCTCCTAGACGACAGCGTGCGACGGTAATACCGGTGTGATGTCGTACCGTTTTTATGACAGCCAACTCTGCCCGCACCCCCAGGTGCTGTCCCCCGTGCTCCTGGACGACAGCGCCCCACCACTGAGCCCCCTGGACGCCGCCCGCCTGCTGGCCGCCCTGTGCCTGGCGCCACGGGAGCAGCTCACCATCCAGCGCTTCGGCCTGGCGTGCGTGCGGCTGCGGGAGGCGCTAGCGACCAGCAGCAGCTCCCGGTACGGACTCGTGTGCTGTGCAGTATGGGTATTGCCGTACGAGATTAGCGTGGCTTGCTAGGCGGTCCTGCGTGTTCCGTAACGTGCACACAGTTTTAAAGCCTTCAGTTGTTTCCACACAACCTCACCGTCTTCCTCGCTGCGATCTTGCCTGTCAGGCTCGTGCTGTGTAGCAATGCCGTTTGCGTGGACACGTTAGCATATTAGCAAGCAGCATCTATCAGAGGGCGAGGCAAGTGGCATGTCCGGCGATTAGGCTCGTGCTGTGTGCTACAGGGTGTGCTTTCCTGCCTCCTGTTGTATGCGTAAGGCCTACTGGTCAATGCACACCCCGCCCACTTCCATACTTTATTGCCCTCCTCCCTCACGCCACGTGCTTCACGCCTGCCGACATACGCTATGCGCGGTATGAGCAGAGGAAGGGCTCGCGTCCAGGGGCGAGGAGGAGCCAGGGACAAGCAGATCGCAACGCAGCAGCAACAGCAGGAGGAGGGCCACGTGCTGCTGGCTGCCGGTGCGGCCATGGTGGTGCTTGGTCTGGAGGGGTGGGAGATGGCGGAGCAGGTGCTGCCTGGCGCTGTGTTCCGGCGGGTGGAGGCGGCGGCCAGGGGGCTGCTGCAGCGGCCCTACGCAGGGGTGGACGACAGGTGGGTTGAGTGTGACACGACGAACTGGACGTCGTCTGGCGTGTTGAATGTGACCTGGCGCGTTGCGGCAGGCAAGGTGCCACGTGCTGACCAGGATGGATTGCCTTTGGTGGGTTACGGCAGGCGCCGTGTGTTTAGTGCATGAATTGGGGCAATGGAGAGGGATTGTGTGCAAGAGCGAGCCCGCAGCATGACATCCCGTCAGCATGCATGGGCAGGGTCTGTACTCACCAACCAGCTTGGATGATGCTAGCTGGGCGGATGGCAGGGCGGATGGAGGCTACACGACTGCGCGTAGTTGTTGTGGCACGGGGGCAGCAGGAGGGCCTGCGGTTGCTGTGTCAACCGCGGCCGGTCGTTGGGCACCAGGTCACACGGCATGCAGCTTACACTATTTGACTTGCGGATGGTCCCCGCCCTGGTCACGCGGGCAAGACACCAACCATCCTGTTGCCTGTTAGCGTTACATCTAGCTTCTTGACCATGTACTGCACTCCGGCGCGTCCCGCATCATCCAACTGACGGTGTGCTGCTGCCCGTACCACCACCCCATTTAGCTGCCTGGCGGGCGCCGTACAGGCGCTGTTGGCGGCCGGCTGTACGGCAGTACGACCCATGGGTCAGGTGCCCGTGGTGGACGTCCTCCATCCGTGCAACGGCGGTGAGAGCAGTCGCAGCGGCAGCAGCGGCAGCAGCGGTGGTAACGGCAGTGGCAGCAGCAGCACTGTAACTGCGAGTGCGAATCACGGCGTGGATGTTGGAGCACAGGGTGCTGTTGGTGAGCAGGTGGTCGCGGCGGTGGGGGAGCAGCAGCAGCGAGAGCAGGAGGAGGATCCAGGGGGTGATGGCTACGACCACGACGAGTGCTACTACGAGCCGCTGCAGAGCAACGTGCTGGTCGTGCAGCTGCCCTTGCCGGGTGCGGATCTGTGCGGCAGGGGCGAGGCGCTGGGCCACAGGCAACATCCCTTCCATCAGCGGCAGCAGCAGCAGCAGGTGGAGGTGGTTGTGGACGTGTGCCTACCACACGACTACGGCTTGGGCAGCAAGGCGCCCTGGGGCTGGGCCCGCCTGCGGCATGCCGTGTACCGCAGCTGCCGTACTGCGGCTGCCGCGGGAGGTGGGCGTACGGCAGGTACGGCAGGCGGGGAGGTGCTCGTACTGGACGAGCGGACGCTGTACTCGCTGCAGGGGAGCAAGGAGCGTATGGAAGAGTATGTCCGGCAGCTGCTGCGTGAGCGGCAGAGAACGTGATGTTGGGTGTTGTGGGTTGCGCTTGGTGTGTGAGCCCAGCATGATTGGCTCTGCTGTAAGGTCGATCAGGGTTGCAGCGTGCTTAGTACCGTGTTTGGCCGTGAGGCCGCAAGCCTGGCCGCAAGCGTGCCTACGGAATGCAGCGTCTGGACATGACATGGGAATATTGCCGTGGGATGGTGCCGGGGACGGTGAGCTGGGTCCTGGGTGTCCGGAATGGTGCTGGAAGGAAAGGCCACGAGCCGCAGGGCCGAGCAGTGTTCCGATCTTCCGTGGGGGCTTTCGGATGACACATCGAAACAGGTGCCCTGGGGGCTCCTGTGACAGGCAAAATTGCACCTGCTTCGTAACAACTGCTGAAGATCGGAACGCTGCGCAGGGGGCACCAAAGTGCATCCGTGGACCTGCTGCGAGGACTCGGGTCTGGCCGGTATTGACGGTAAGATGCATGACACGTGCCGGTAATCTGGCCGGTACCGACGGTTAGATGCATGACACGTGCCGGTACCGGCACGACGGCTTAGATCGTTTTGGCTGCTGGCTCAGCCGACCATTCCGTATGCCTTTCTGGATGGGCGTGCATTGGCCATCTGGTCGCAGACGGGTCGAAAGCTGTAAGCCTCTGCGATGCACCCTTGAGTTCGCGGCCCCCTTGGCCTGCATCGCAATTGCAACCTTCCCAGCCACACATGCATGGTACGAATTGATGAGTAATGGTGCCCCCGCATAATAGCTGCCGACCCATCACCAACGTTTGTATGTTCGATATACAGTCTTTCTACGCCGGTTCCTGCACAAAGTAGTCAACGTCGCGCCGCTAAGGGTTCTACTTCTAGAAGTCTTTCAGAGTTTTCGCGCTTTGGAAATGAGGACAATGCGCTGCCAGGCCCCTTCACGCGCAAGGAGTGAGTTTGCTTATGACTTTGGACGCTAGGTATCGCGTCACCAGTGGGAGTGGCGTCACCGGCTTCCACCACGGGCATACGAGCTCGCGTGCCCTTACGCCCGCAATCACCTGATGCACTGATGGCCGGAGCTGATGTGCTACACAAACAACCTGCATTGAAACAACATCGTGTCAGCAATCTGGCTGTCACCGCTTCCTAAAAGTTCAATTGACGCCGCTCTCCTGCCTCGCACCAAGGTCGGCCTTTCTCCTCTCGTTCCCCAAGAGCACGCCAAAATGCCCCACGCAGATGCTGCTTCTCGCGTCGTGAAGGCTTCGTCCAGTGGCGCTAGCGCACCTGCCGTTGTCAGGTGGGTCGGGGTGAGTCAACAAGGGCTGGATTTGGCCTTGGCCTCGCGGCGGGCTGCGCAGGCCTGCGTCCAAGGGACCCAAGGGTATTTGAAGGCTGCGTAGGCCAGTGCGGTCCCATCACAAGCTATACACTGCCACACCACGTAGCACGGCACTCCGCCTCGACACCGGTCAAGGCGTGAACGCCGCAGGAACGAACACTGCCCCGCGCACACGTCCGCGCACACAATCTCTGTCTGGACGCGGGACGGTGTCGGTTACCCCGGCCTTCTGCGCCGTGCTATTGCGCTGAGTGAACGCAACCTAGACGCCTGTGCTTCCCTGTCACTCACGTCCTTCACCCTCCCCATCTTTCCCCTTCCCCACAGCGCCCCGGTGCAGCAGCAGCAGGCGGTCAAGGCCCCCGCCACCTTCACCATCGATGGCAAGCAGCTGCCCGTCCCGGAGCGCGTGGCCCCCCTGTTCACGCCCCACCAGCTGGGCCGCTTCCAACTGTCCAACCGCATCGCGTACGCGCCCCTCACGCGATGCCGTGCCACCGGCACCATCCCCCAGGTGCGAGGCCCGGTCCTGCGCTCTGCACGATTTGGTAGTTGGGGGGATACTAAACGGGACGCCGACGCGCCACCGGTACCATCCCTCAAGTGCGAGGTCCGATACCAGCTTGGGCAGGGCGCAGTGCGTCAAAATCGCCCTGCTGTTGCCGTGGCACACGCGCTACAACCCCGCGTGTTCGATAGCTTCGGCAGGCGCTGCGTCCTGGGGCGGCGCCGGGTTGCCCTTGCGCTGCCATCCTTGCATTGATGACTCTTCTCTCTCATCTCTCTGCGTTCCGCGCCTGCCTCCCCCAACCCGCTCCCCGCAGCCCGCCGCCGCCACCTACTACGCCCAGCGCACTGTCCCCGGCACTCTGCTCATCAGCGAGGCTACGAACATCACCGCCGCGGGCCTCGGGTGGGTGCATTGGGGTGGATGCATCGGGGGTGCGATGGGGTGGATGCATCGGAGTGCGGTGTGCATAGCGCGTTGTACGGGCCTGCAATGCACGGGACAGTCCGCTCAGTACCAACAGTAACAGCAGCGGGGTGCAGCGCACGACAAAAAGCTTCTACCAGAGGGTTGCGCAGCAGCAAATTGTGTACTGTGGTGCCCGGCCCCCCGCTGATCAGTGAGGCCACAGCGTCACCGCCGCAGGCCTCGGGTGGGTGCAATGGGGTGGGTGCAGTTGAGTGCCGAGCGCACGGAAAGGGCACGTTGTGTACGCACCGCTCCGCTCTACACCATCACCAGCAGCAGCAGCGGCAGCAGCAGCAGCGGGGTGCAGAGGACGCGGCGCCCGTCTGTTCGGTGTTCTTTGGAGGGAAAATGCGTAGCAGTTTGTACGTACTGTGTCGGGCACCCTGCTTATCATCGAGGGCACCAGCACCATCGCAGTGGGCTCCGGGTGAAGCTTCGGGTCGCGTGTTTTAGCAGCAACAGCCACCAGCAGCTGCTGCAGCGGGGTGCGGGGCGTGGGGCGCGGCAAAACGGGTGCATGATGGGCTGGCGGATGAGCTTGGGGTCTGTGGAAAGTGGACATGCTGAGAGGTCTCGGTATTCGTTATTAGCTTGTAGCCAAGACGGTCGTGGTTGTTGGGGCTGTGCCAGCTAGGTCGGCGCAGTGGGGGTATCTACATCACCGCAGTGGGCCTGGGGTGGGTGCAATGCACCGAGTTAGCAGCGCCAGCAGCAACAGCGGGGTGCGGGTCACGGCAAAGGGCCATGCCGAGGGCTGTTTGACACGCTGTGGAGCTTGCAGTGCTGCGGAGTGCACACATGAACCTTGGGCCTGACGCGGAGGTAGTTGCGCGTGTTGTGTGGTGTGTTGCATAGCAGTGCAATTTGAAAGGACCTGGCACCGCGGTACGGAGGATGCTGGCCGTATTGCGGCTTACCGGTCCGCCGTTTGCTCCATAGGCTACTGCCCTGTCACCCTCGCTAACCCACATGCCGCTGACTCGTTTCGGCCATGTTCTCCTCCTTTCCGCTTTCACCCTCAGCTACATGAACACCCCCGGGCTGTACCTGCCTGAGCAGCTGGAGGCGTGGAAGCCGGTTGTCAAGGCGGTCAAGGACAAGGGTGGCGTGTTCTTCTGCCAGCTGTGGCACACCGGCCGCGCCTCGCACCCAGGTGCGATACCAAATCGCGACGCTGGTCTGCACACATCCTGCAAAGCTTCTCGGCCCCGCACACTGATTCTCACGGTACTTCCATTTGTGTGACCTGGAGCTCAAGTTTCCTCCTTTCGTCAGCAACGCATCCTTATGTAGCTAGCCTCCTCTGCCATCCTGTTCCGCACACTGCATGCGGCATACCTCCCGCAACTTCCCGCAACTTCCTGCATCTTCCGCCCCCCTGACAGACCTGCAGCCGGGCGGCGCCACCCCTGTGAGCTCCTCCCCCGTGGCCATCACCTCCGAGGGCTACATGGCCTACACGCCCAGCGGCCCCAAGCCCTACGTCGTGCCGCGCGAGCGTGAGTGCACAAATGCGTGACAAGCGCGCAAGGGGGTCCATATGTTACCTTCTGAAGGGTGGTACATGGCCTACACGGCTAACGGCCCCAATCCGCATCCCGTGCCGCGTGAGAGCAAGGAGCCGCCGCGACCTGTGAGGATGTGTATTAGCGATCAGCTGCTCGCTGCTCCGCAGCGCCTGCACCGTGCCACGGGAGAGCTGAGGCGGCCTATCATCAGTTGTGACCCCTCCAATGAGTTTTCCTTTCTGGGGGACAACGAAGAGTAACTCACTTTGGGGCAAGTGGACGAGCCCGGAAGGGCGGGCCTGCCATTACATACCGACCACCTAAAGCAAGCAGCACGCAACTGGCTACGTCGGGTGCGCGAGTCGCACTGAACCGTGGCACAGCTGCACTGCCTCGCAGTGGCCGTTGAGGACGTGAAGCACTAGGCCTCTCCACCCCAAGGCTTTTATTCTCCGGAACCCATCCCCACACTCCATCATGGCGTTGTCCCCAAAATCCTTGCAATTATCGTCGAGGAAATCAAGCAGGCGGCCCGAGTGTCCTGTGCGAGTCCGAGTGCCCGATGTTCTGCTCTTATTTGCTTCAGTTGGCTGAAGTTGTCTGAATAGTTCTCCACGCACCCCCTCGCAGTGACCATTGAGGAGATCAAGCAGGCGGCTCGCGACTACGCCACCGCCGCCAAGAACGCGATCGAGGTTGCGGGCTTCGACGGTGTGGAGATCCACGGCGCCAACGGCTACCTCATCGACCAGTAAGTTCGCTTACGGTAGACAACGGTTCGCTGTGGCAATGATGTGCCAGCTTGTTACCCTAACAGCAGGCCAAATAGAAGGGAGACGTAAACAGTACAAGCCTGCTACATGAACAGCATGAAGGAGCTGGTTAATTCCGACACGGTTGTCTTGTTGTGTCCTTTGTCCAGGTTCATCAAGGACAGCATCAACAAGCGCACGGACCAGTACGGCGGCTCCATCGAGAACCGCTGCAGGTGGGTGGCAACGTCGTACGCTGCCGTACATGCCGCGTGCCGCACACCCATCCGACGTGCAGCACCGTTCCGCATTTGCCCGCGCGCTCTGCCTCGGCGTTGTGCGGTGAAGCGGCTTCTTGGCCGAATGCTTGGAAAGCCCAGTGCGCTGAAAAGCACGCCCCAGCCATTGCACGGCATGACACGCCGCCGCTGCTGGTCACCGTGTTAACACACCGACTTGTACAGGTTCGCGCTGGAGGTGGTTGAGGCTGTGTGCGCGGCCGTGGGCAGCGACCGCGTGGGCATCCGCATCTCGCCCTTCACCGGCTTCCTGGACGCCCTGGACTCCACCCCCTACGCCACGCACGTGTACCTGACCGAGCAGCTCAACAAGTACAACCTGGCCTACCTGCACATGGTGGAGCCGCGCGTCATCGGTGGGTGCATGTGTATTAAGGCTGGTACTTATACACACGCTTGCGGGAGGCTGATACCGGCTGATACCGGCCGGGGCGCCGGATGTCTGCTGTGGTCAACACCCGCCCGGTGCGGTCTTGTGACAGAATGACAATAGAGCCTGCTCCCTTCGCCATACCCCAACCCGCCCAAAGCCCCGCGTTCACCTTCTTGGAAATCATCATAACTTTCTTCTCGTGTTTCTTCCGATGCAGGCATCATGGAGAGCGACAACAAGGTGGACACCCTTGCCCCCTTCCGCACCACCTACCGCGGCACCTTCATCGTCGCGGGCGGCTTCAAGGCCGACGATGGCGCCCAGGCGGTGGCCTCGGGTGCGGCCGACCTGGTGGCGTACGGCAGGTGGGCGGGCTGTACGGCAGGGGTAGATTGGGTAATGGGGTGGGAATGGCGGCGGTCACGCCACCGTAGAGACGGGCACGTGCGCGATGGTCTCGGGGGCGGCCGACCTGGTGGCGTACGGCAGGTGGGCGCAGGGGCCGTGCGTTGCACGGCAGGGCGGGCATGTCGTACGGCAGGGCGAACTTGCACACTGTTGGCCCTTCGTACTCCCAAGAGTTACGCACATTGTTGCACAATGTGGTACAGGGTGGCATGAGCACACGGTCCTGTCCTGGACATCCTGACCCCCGACCCACACCACAACCCACGTACACACACCCTGCAGGTGGTACCTGGCCAACCCCGACCTGCACAAGCGCATCCTGCTGGGGGCTCCCCTGAACAAGTACGACAGGGACACCTTCTACTCCTCGGGCATGGAGGGCTACCTGGACTACCCCACCCTGGAGGAGAGCGCGGGGCAGCAGTAAACAAACAACGAACTTATAAACAAACGACACAAAGGATGAACGAGCAGTTTCGCGCGGGTCCTGTGCGAACAGGCCGCTCCTGCTTATTGTGCTGTCACGCGCTTTAGTCTTTGCTTGCTGAGAGCCGTGAGAGGGCGTTTTGAGATCTTGTTTACATTCTTGCTAAATGACCGAGCTGTCCAAAGCGTACGTAGCGGGAGAGCTGCCGTTGGGGTAGGATATTCCTGCATGCCGGTATCGCCTGGTGGGCTGTGCGTTGTGGCACGTGGCTGACGCGGCAGCGCACCGACGCGTCGCTGTACGGCACAGCGTCTCTTGTGAGTGTTGATACTGGTTGACAGTCGGGTGGCTGATGCGGCACATGAGGCTGGCCTTGCAGGTCAGTCTGTTGGAGGGAGAGAGCAGGGAGAGCGTGAGAGCAAGTTTGCTGAAGCGTTTTGAGGGGGTATGTACGACGCCAGGGCCCAGATGACTGCTGGGCTTGGTAGGGGGGTTGCTGGTTTAGGAGAAGAAGGAACGTGACGTGTAATGTACAATATGAGGCAGGGGACGTGAGCAGGTGATGTGCAGACGGCATGGTGCTGGTCAGGACATCCCCTGACTGACATCAGTGCCAGGGTACCGGTATTGGCTGGACTGGAATGCTTTCGGCGCGGCCATGCAAAACCTGTAACGTGTCGCCCTTGCGTTGCAGCTGTTGACTCAAAAGGCATAGCGGTGTAACAGCCATCACGCGAGCATTCTGTCATCTGCGCAGATCGGACGTCAGCCGGTTGAACACCTGACATGCTCGGTGCTTCAGTGTACGTGTGTGCGCTGCCCTGGAGGGTGTTGAGATTAGCGATCAGCGAGCAACGGATGTACGGATCTCGTTGTTTACAAACATCAACGGTATCCGGAAAGCGGTGCATGTAGTCATGGGAGGGTTCACACAATTAGAGCCCAATAAATAAGCACAACAAGGGCAAACACACACAACAAGGGCAAACACGCCGCTATCACACTCATGGTGCAATGTGCTGCAGGTCCTACATGCTGCAAACGCACGCACATATGTACAGCAAGCGCACTTGCGGCCATCTGCGGATACACCATCTATCCGCCTCCCAAGTTTCAAGCCCGTAGTGTACATAGGCTAGCCACATGTCTCTCGATGCAACGCTCAGCCCTCACTGGCCCTCCCGAGCAACAGCACACACCTGCGTCCACCTTGCATGGATACATTCCATGGCGCAATCCATGAGGGCCCGTATGATCCTGGCCAAACATCTTGGGCCTTGCTTGCTGCGTGCTCACTAGGGCGTTAGGGCCTGAGGCAAAACCCCTTCGGGCAAAAGCGTCAAACAGGTTGGTATCACAAGGCCTACCGAAGGTGGTGTACCACACTGCCCTCTTACTGCAGCCATGGCGTGCCACGGCGCCTCAGCACGATTCTGCCCCACACTGGGGGCGGGCACGGGCACACCCCCCCTGGCCCTCGCTCGCGGCAGCACCACCGTCGACACCAGCCCAGACATCGCTGCTTCCGCACACACCAAACACCACCGTCTCTGTGCGCCGCTCTGATCAACCACCGCTGCTTCGCTGCCTGCACCAGGTCCGTGTGCCCCCTGCACCGCCTTTCCTCCTCACTGCTGCTCTAATGCCCCTGCTCTCGGGTGAGATAATCAAGGTGCCCCCCTATGCCCCGCGCGTTTAAGCCTCCTTGGCAACCAGGCGCTAATGCAAACAAGACCTCTCACAACGCCCACGCACGCAACAATCAACTCATGCAAGAATCAAGAGCGCGTAAAAGCGCAGCACAGCAGACGCGGCATGATTCCACAGCGCCGGCGCCAGTCTGACCGCATCGAATCTGTATCCATGTTCTTGTTTACTGCTGCGCCGCGCTCTCCTCCAGGGTGGGGTAGTCCAGGTAGCCCTCCATGCCCGAGGAGTAGAAGGTGTCCCTGTCGTACTTGTTCAGGGGAGCCCCCAGCAGGAAGCGCTTGTGCATGTCGGGGTTGGCCAGGTACCACCTGGTGGAGACAAGCAAAGGGGTGGAACAGGGAATTGGCAAGGTAGGGTGCGGCACTGCAGGGCCGGGATGGCATGGGAGTGAGTGGGCGTTGCTGTTTGGGTGCGGAAGCATCCCGGACAGACCAGCAGGAGCAAGCCGCGTGTGAATGCTGCCAGCTGACAACGAAGTGCATGAAAGCAACACGGTCAGCGTGGGAGGGTTTCATCTGGTGCAGGCCATGGGCCCAAGCCTCCCCTGGGCCTTGGGCAGCAGGAGCAGGAAGGCAGCGTGGGCACAGGCAGGGTGGCCACCAGCAGCAAGGGCAGCTGCCTGCAGGCCATGGGTGCAGGCCTGCCATGGGTCGTGGACAAGACCAGCAGGACCCTGTGCACGCAGTTGAACGTTTGGGGGCAGTATTTGCCGTGCAACACCAGGGACACCCGCCTTCCCCTCCCCCTGCCGCCCTCGCGTGCGCCTGATACGCTCTGTCTCCAACCCACCCTGCCGGGCGATGTACGGCACACACAAACATGGGAGCACGAAGTGACAACGACGTACAACTGCTATCTGACCCCCCTCTCTGTCGTACGACGTACGGCACCTGCACCCACCTGCCGTACGCTACCAGGTCTGCCGCCCCCGAGGCCACCGCCTGCGCGCCGTTGTCAGCCAGATAGCTGCCGGCCGTGACGAAGGTGCCCTGCATAGGGTTATATATATTGGGGTTTCTATATGGCACGTGGCACAAGTCAGGGGGGAGGCCCACGACCCATGGGACATGTGCAGAGGGGGACCAGCACAGGCGACCAGCAGCAGCGCAGTCGGTGCATGGGCACCTGCTGATTGCGCCTTGCTCGGAAGTATCGTCGGCAAGCCCACCGATCAGCTATTGGCAACAAGCCGAACGGAGGCTGTGCTGACGTCAAGGCTGTGCTGACGGCAAGCGCGCACCTTGTAGATGGCGCGGAAGGGCGCCAGCGTGTCCTTGACGTCCTCCAGGGTCTGGTCGTCTGGGGGTTGTGACACGTGGCAGCGGGACGAAAGCACAGCGGTCAACACCGGGGCCATCGTGCGCTGGCGTTGTGGCTTGTGGCATCCTTTGATATGCGCTAGGTGGCAGCAGCGCGCGCAAACTCATAGACCGACTGACCCACGGGTCAGACAGCCGCGCACGATTGTCAGGCGTTCCGCACGTGGGTTGCCACGTGGGTCTGAACGTCGCACTCACTGTTGGGGCAGCGCGGCTCGTACAAATCACGTAAGCCAATCTATAAGCAGCTAACACACATGCACCTACTGTTGGGGCAGCGCGGCTCGATGAAGTGCACGTAGGCCAGGTTGTGCTTGTTGAGCTGCTCCTCCAGCAGGTACACTTGCAAGACACATGTGTATTAGCAGCTAACACACATGCACCTACTGTTCGGGCAGCGCGGCTCGATGAAGTGCACATAGGCCAGGTTGTGCTTGTTGAGCTGCTCCACCAGGTAGGAGAAGGTGGCGTAGGGGGTGGAGTCCACGGCGTCCAGGAAGTCTGTGAAGGGGCTGAAGCGGATGCCAACGCGGTCGCTGCCGATGGCGTCACAGCAGGCCTTGACCACCTCCAGCGCAAACCTGTGATACGCACGTGTTGACATCAGAAGTTAGCAGGAGCATAAGCGCCTCTCAGCGACCGCGGTGGACCTCCTCCAGCGCAAACCTCTGACATGATTGCAAGGATTTTAGCTGGCGACGTCAGCAAACCTGCGCGCGGAAGGTAGGTGGCACCTAGGTACGGCAAGAAATGCCGTGGGCAACGACAGCAACCGGTATAGGGGAGACGCGGATGCTAGCTGGACGGGTTGCTGGCTTTGACCACCTCCAGCGCAAAGCTGTACATGCATGCACGTACTGTACAAGGAGACCAACCGCTCACGGCCATGACTAGTTGACAGGCGGCCAAATGATGAGACACACCGGCGCACGTCGGTTGCAGTACCTTCCCAATACGGGTTTGTACGGACGAGAAGAAAAGGCGAGGGGACCGTGCGCACCTGCAGCGGTTCTCGATGCAGCCGCCGTACTCGTCCGTACGCTTGTTGACGCCGTCCTTGATGAACCTGGGAGAGGACACAGACCCGTGGGTCAGCAGCTCCACCAAGACCTGTTGCAGACATGTTTCGACAACGTCTCGGCATCACGTCCACCCTGCTGCGTGGCAGGGTATCATGTCGAGCGTGCACACTATCATTATATTATCCCCACGTGCGAAGTGGAAACGTGACTCACTGGTCGACCAGGTATCCGTTGGCGCCGTGGATCTCAATGCCGTCAAAGCCGCACACCTCGACGGCGTTCTTGGCGGCCGTAGCGTACGCCTGCACGTGCGCCCTGATCTCCTCGCGCGTCACTGCGCAGTGCACGAGCAATGGCAGGTAAGGCATGTAGACCGATGTTGATGTATATTGCATTGTTTTAGGGCATGGCTGGCCCCCTGCTGGCCCCCTGCTGCGCCACTGCGCAGTGCACGAGCAAAGGTAGGCAGGGGAAGTAGACCGGCGGTGGTGGGAAAATGCAACTCAAAACGGACATGGCTGCCCCCCATGCTGCAGCAAGTTGTAGCTACCTTGAGCCGCGTGCCCACACCCCCTGGGATGTAACATAAAACTGCCCAAATGGCCCCTTGAAAGCTTTTCATGCAGTTATGCACTCACGCTAGCGTGGCACGGTAGCAAGGATTGCAGGAGGGTCAGCTCAGGGTGGAGTGCAATGCACACCGAAGGACATAGGGGCAGAACATCCCCTCCCCTCTCATGCACTCACGCTCGCGTGGCACGGGGTAGGGGTGCGCCCCGGTGGGGGTGTACACCTGGTATCCCCCAGCCGTGATGGCCACAGGGGAGGAGCTGACGGGCGCCACACCACCGGGCTGGAAGTCTGTCAAGGGGTGAAGGGTGAAGGAAGTTGCTGGAAAGTTCTAGGCGGGGCGAAAGTCGGTGCATGCAGTGTGCGCAACCGCACGGCAGGGGCCCGGCAACGGTGAGGGAAAGGGACATAGACCAAACGTCCATGGATCTGAGCTTCCACGCTCGTCTTGGTGCTACCTGTACCAAGCCAAGCTCCCTATGCCCACCTGGGTGCGAAGCGCGGCCACCGTGCCAGATCTGGCAGAAGAACACGCCCCCCTTGTCCTTGACCGCCTTGACGACAGGCTTCCACGCCTCCAGCTGCTCAGGCAGGTACAGTCCCGGAATGTTCATGTAGCTGCGGGTGAAAGCGGAAAGCAAAAGAAAACGGCAGAAGCAAGTCCGTGACACGTGGGTGTGGGGTGGGGCAGGTACAGCCCCGAGATGTTCATGTAGCTGCAGGTGCTCCGGTCACAAGACAGGCGGAGGGTTCGACAGGGATGGGTTAGTTTGTGTGGCACAACAAGCAAGCGGTGAGCTAGGGTGATTCTCGGCCACACAAGCTCGACAGAGCAACAGCAGTTCGCTCGTCCCTGTTGGCGTTCCGGCATCTGCTCCTGCTCCTCAGCTGCAACCCACCCGTCAAACAGACGTGGACGGTACTGGTGGCACACACTTCTCAAGAGGCTTGGGGCCGCGGTGCAAGGAGCCTGGTCAACTCTGGCCCACCCACCCGATTCCGTTTGGGGAGATGACTGTAGCCTCGCTGATGAGCAGGGTGCCTGGCACGGTGCGCTGGGCGTAGTAGGTGGCCATGGAGGGCTGCATGGCAGAGGTGCGGGGGTGGGGACAAGACAATTGTTGTACAGGGTTTAGTCACAGGGCGCACAGAATGTGTGTGTGGCAGCGTGCTTCCGCAAGGTGCGCTGGCTGCGGTAGGTGGCCATGGGGGGCTATGTGGTGGGGACGCGGGTGCGGGACATGGAGAGGGCAACACGTTTGGCGGGACAGGGCATGATTGGATCTGCGCTTCGTATATGCTACTGTTGAGGGCCGGCGCCAAAGCAGCTGCAGCGGGCCTTGCTAGGAGTGCAGAGCGGCCGCAAGGGCGTCACTCTGGCGCGGCCTGCACTGGCACATACCGTACCAGTATCTTTCATGTTGGCAGTGTACAGCATGGCATGTCCATCTCTAGCCCACCGTCCACCACCTTGATCTCTGTGCCGTGCCCGTGCGCGGTGCACAGCAAGTCCTTCTAGCATTTGGCTGGTCAAGAATGCCGCCAAGTTGCGCTTAACAGCGATTCAGCGTCCCGTCCAGTCTACCGCTCTGCCCCAGATATTATGCCATACCGGTACCGTACCCAACTATCACGGCGTACAAAGTGCGAGATCAGGCCTCGCACCAGCAGCACGGCTTTCACACCAACGGAGCATGCCAGGGCCCCAGGGCCCGGCCTTACCTGGGGGATGTGACCGATGGCGCGGCATCGCGTGAGGGGCGCGTACGCGATGCGGTTGGACAGCTGGAAACGGCCCAGCTGGTGGGGCGTGAACAGAGGGGCCACACCCTCCGGGACGGGCAGCTGCTTGCCATCGATGGGGAAGGTGGCGGGGGCCTGGACACCGTGGATCTTCACGGAGGGCCTGTGGGGGGCGGGAGGGGTACGAAGCGAGGGGGGGCGCTGGGGTACGACAAGCCGGCTGTAAGGGTTCCGGCTTCGCAGCTGCAGCGTGTAAGAGGTTTCTCCACAAGATCGTCTGATGTGCCATCTAGTAGGCTCGTACTGTTGGCGGTGTGCCTCTTGTTCCCCCGTCGTGTTGCAAGTTGAATGCGTCTATATCTGTCCATGCATGCAAGCGAACCAAGCGCAGTCCCGGACTTACGTCGCGACATCCGTCGACGTGGCACAAACACGCACGCTGCGGTGCGTGCGGCCAGCGCCTAGGGTAAGGGGTTGGGGTCACGCGTGTGGGGCACAGGGTAAGGGGGGTAAGGGCTCGGCAGGTGTAACGCACGAGCGGCTGTCTGACAGCGGCGGTCGCCATGAATGCGATGTCATAGCCGGCGGACGCTGGATTGATATTAATTGAAGTATCACACACTGCTTCTTGTTGTGCGAACATGGTGCAAACATTCCTATCATCTGAGCTTGGCCTCCAGCCCTAGGCCATGCAGCCCGACACTCGGGTAAAAAGGTCTTGTAGCAACGGTTGCCAATGTCAGTTTACATAGCCTCAATGCACACTCACTGGGCCGCTGACCAGCGCTTTGCTTGGGGCTAGCGCGCATCGTTGCGAACAATCGTTGTCCAATCGCTGCAAGCTACGACCGCTGATGTTTATTGAGCACGCGCTTCTGCAGAATTGTGCGTTGACTGGGACTGGCCGGTGGCCGCTGGCATGTTAATCGGAAGGAAAGCGATTAGACGTACTGACTGCAAAGCGATTACGTACCGAGTGCCGGAGCGGCCAAGGCACATGTAAACGAATATCTCGCTTAAGTTATCATCGCATGTCCCTGAGTGCTTTGATGGCTCATGCAGGCCGTCTGTGTCATCGTGAGCGCTTTGCCCATGCATGCTTCGCCAGGGGAGACCCCTGAGCCAGGGGTTCACACAGACGGACGCCGTTCGAGGAGACACAACCCCTGGAGTTGAGGGCCCCTGGAGTTGAAAAGGGGCTTGACCGGCTCCACCGGCTGGAGGGCAGAGCTGGGCAGAGGCACACGCCCGGACGCTGCATGGACCTGACTGATCGTCAGTGGAAGGTCCACTCCGTCATCCCAGCTCTCGACAAGTCACAAGCCTCAGGCAAAACATTTTAGCCAGGCCTGGCCGGGCCCGAGTTTTAGACTACGCGTACCGTGCCGTACCGTACTGAATTCCGCCTTGCTGCTGCTTCGCAGCTGCTTCCATGCCTGCCCGGCGCACCTGCTGGGAATGACTGTGTTACCTTGCCTTCATAAGTTCCATGCTGTATTTTCAGTGCCTCACTAAATAGTGGACAGGGCAGGTGGCACTGGTGGCGTGATCAAAGCATTGGTACTGCCGGTATTGAGCAGGGGACTAGCGAATGGGTTCCCCACGCGCCAGGGACCCCTGACCGGCAACATGGGCGCAGGTCAGGGTGCACATGGCAAACGCATATGGCTGTGGTGGCTGCAAAGTGCAACCCATGCTCTGACTGCCTAGGATTCGGGTTGGAACTGTGCAGCCGGCTGGACAGGAGTGGTGGTTGGGCCACGTGCCATCAGGAAGGGCTTGGGTGCCCGGCGTGTTGCCCGTCGCCCACCCAAATGGATGAGCAGGTCGCCTACCCTTCCGGCGTACATGTGTTGATTGGGAGGATGTAGGTACATGCAGGTAGGTTGCGGCTGAAGCTGTGTTGGTTGCCGTGAGGGAAAGGTGCTGGTGCGGACTGGTGCGGACTGGTGGCCGCCCAGCGTGATTCGGGGAACGAGGTGGCTTCAGGCGCACGCGTCAAGGACCTCGCATTGCAGTTTCCGCACCGGTACTTTAATGGCACTTGCAAAGTGTATATAGGCTACCGACGTATCAGCAAGCTGCTGAGCCGATGGCCTAGCCGCCGTATACCGGTACCACAGCGATCCGAGAGCTGCTTGCCCGGCAACATGTCAGTGCCACTTCCACCTGCCTGAAATTCTAACCACCGTAGTATACCGCACATATACACGTATCCTAGGGGGTGAGCGACCATGTCGCGCCCTTTCAGAGGTGGCGCAGGATTTGCGCGCCCTGAGAATGCTCTCAAGAGGTCCGACGAGCTGGAGGCCATTGGCCAGAAGGCTGCAGCGCTGCAGACTCTGCACGATGTCGTTTGCAGCAAGAAGCACCGCACCTGGTCCAAGACCTTTGAGGCCATCATGATGCGGCACGTCGAGCTGTGCGTGGATATGAAGAAGCGCAACTACGCGAAGGAGGCTCTGCTTCAGTACAGGAACATGTGCCACCAGGTCAACATCGGCTCGCTGGAGGAGGTCATTAAGCACTTCCTTAAGCGCGCGGCCGACAAGGCTGAGGAGGCTCAGGCCAAAGCTGCGGTGAGCCAGCACGGACAGGAGGCTGGCTTGAAGCAGTCAACGGAGATCTGGTGCAGATCGGAGGAGTGCAGCGTGTATGCGCCTTAAGGGCGGCGGCGCTGAGCAAGGAGATCGCGCAGGGGCCGGGAAGGGGTTAGCTCCACTTCGCTACAAAGGCCGCTCAGTTATTACGCAGTTTTTAAGAAAATAATAAACTGATATGCGTGCACTCTGATATGCCCGTCTTGGTGGTCACAGCCGTGTTCTGTGGCCTTCATCTTCGCACGCTATACGCAAAGCTTACGCGTGTACTTACTCTGTGGAATGACCGGTGGAATGGCCGCTGACAGGCGGTCACGCTGGATGTGGAGGACCTCGAGGAGGATGCCTCCCCCGAGGAGCTCATGCTCAGCTATGTCAGCGGGGAGAAGAACAAGGTGCGTTACGCTTGCGCGCGGGAGCGGCAGAGGCTGCATACGGAAAAGACGTCGGCGGGTGGGCGGGGGTCGCAGCCTGGGGGCCCGTGGGCCGGCGCTGGGTCGGGGGGTTGTCACGGCTGCAGGATCAGCTCATTCAAGGGTTTGCACATTGGATACGCGGTGTGCAACGCTCATGCTGCACACGGCGTGGCGCAGCCCCGTGCCTCTTCCAGTCACAGCCCGCCCTCCGCACCATCACACCCACACCCCCCACACCTTCTCTCCCGCACCCGCAGGACCGCACTGACCGCGAGCTGGTCACGCCCTGGTTCCGCTTCCTGTGGGAGAGCTACCGCAGCGTGCTGGAGATCCTGCGCACCAACCCCAAGCTGGAGCCGCTGTACGCCATGACGGCCACCAAGGCCTTCCACTTCTGCCTGCAGTACAAGCGCACCACGGAGTTCAAGCGCCTGTGCGACATCCTGCGCCAGCACCTGACCAACCTGGTCAAGTGGGTCGGGACTTGGAGGGGCCGGGGGAAGCGGGGCTGGGAGAGCGCTTTGAGGGCTCCTGGCCGCAAGGGCCCTGAGCTCAAGTAGTGGTGCTCCTGATTACCAGTACGCCAACAGGGGCGGTTCTATGTTGCTGGCATTGCTGCTGCCCAGCGCTGTTGACCGAAGCCCTCCTGAAGGTAGTATGCACGCCCTCGCGCCCCTCCGCTCATACGCTATTTGACGCTTCTGCACCCTCCGGCACCACTTTCCACTTTCTCTCCCACAGCAAGTTCCGCGACCAGCGCGACGCCGGCCCCGAGTCCATGACCATGCACCTGGAGTCGCGCTTCGAGCAGCTGCGCGTGGCGTGCGAGCTGGAGCTGTGGGGCGAGGCCTTCCGCAGCGTGGAGGACATCCAGCAGCTCATCGCGCTCACCAAGAAGACCCCCAAGCAGCCGCAGCTGGCGTCTTACTACACCCGCCTGACCCAGATCTTCGCCGTGTCGGATAGCCCGCTGTACCACGCCTTCGCGTGGCTGAAGCTGTTCAGCTTCTCGCGCCAGCACGCGCGCGGGCTGGCGCAGTCGGACTACCAGCAGATGGGTACGGCGGTGATGCTGGCGGCGCTGGCGATCCTGCCCTACGACAGGCCGGCGCCGGGGGCGCGGCCGGCGGGCGCGGCGGCGTCGGACGCGGTGGTGGCTGAGCAGGAGAAGGAGCGGGCCAACCGCATGGCCACCATCCTGGGCTTTGCCGTGGTAGGTGCGGGGTGGGAGTCTTTGGGGTTTGGAATGGGGTGGAGCGAGCTGTCGCCCCCAGCGGGCTCGGCCACCATCCTGGGCTTTGCCGTGGTGGGTGTGGGTTAAGAGTCCTCGGGGTTTGGGTTTGGGGGTGTGAGGTGGCATGGGGTGGGACGGGCCGTCGCCTCCAGCGGGCTCGGCCACCATCCTGGGCTTTGCCGCGGTGGGTGTGGGGGCTGTCGGGAAATGGTGGGTTTAGTGAGGGTGTGCTTAGGGTTGAGCAGAGAGAGGCTCAAGCCGATGTATCAAGAGGTCTGGATTAGGATCGGTTGCTCTGGCGGAACAGCGGAAAGGGACGGCAGTGTGGTAAGGGAAGGCCGTATGACCGCGCATGGGGCCCCACGGGCTGCGGCGGCTTCGGAGAGCGCTGTTGTGCCGGCGGTGCTCGACGAAGGCGGGGGCGGAGGACGAACGGCGCCCCAAGTACAACAGCATTAGCCGCAGCAGCAGCTGCTGCTGGAGGTTTCAATCGGAGCAGGGGATACGGGGCGAAGAGCAGCCGGGGGAGCGTGGCCGTCGAGGACCATGGGACCCAGGCGGCAGACGCACAGGGGGGCGGGCCCGTGTGCGGCCAGGGCATGCAGTGGCAGCAGCTGGCGCCAGCGGCAGCGGCAGCGGCGGCGGGCGCGGGACACCGGGGGCAAGGGTGCACATGGCTCTCGGGGGCTGCGTACGCGCAGCTCCGGCAGGCGACTCCCCGGGTTCATGACGCAGCAACCAAGCAGGTCGTCGCCTGCATACTGCTGCAGCAGCGGCTGGGGGCTGTCCAGGCGTAGGGAGGGCGGCCAGCCTGCGGGGATGGAACCAGGGGCAGCACGCCGGCCCCAGCGTGTAGCCTGCTGCGGGGCTGTCCACATGCGGGTTTCCTGCGTCCCTGGCGCGTACCCGCCGCTTGGTGGGGGGCCTTTACCTAAGCGCCTCTTTGTTGCTTGCGCTTTACTGTATTCTCACTCCAGGACGCCAAGAAGGACGCGCGCGGCCTGCTAACCCGCACCTCCCTGCTGACCACCATCACCTCCTCCAACATGCTGGCGCTGGTGCCGCCGGAGGTGCGCGCCATCCACGACGCGCTGTCGCAGGTGAGACAGGGCCGAGGTGTGTGTTCAGAGGTGATTGTGTGTACTCGCGGCGCGCGACCGAATGGACCATGGAAAGATTGGGCACGTTCGGGGTGGGAGGTCATTGCCGGTCAGGTAAGGGTAATTAAGCCGTCTGCTAGTGTGACTGCCTGGACACCGGGTTGCGATTAGCAGGAGGGCTGCGAGGACCAGCAACGAAGGCGACAGCTCGCCCGACGTGACGAGGGGGCCACACGCGGGGCAGAAATTAGGCGGCAGCGTTTGCAGGGCCGGGGGACAGAACGAGGCAGGGTGCGGTGCAGGAAGCAGGGACGATGAAATACCCAGGCGCCATCTCGTGCCATGAAAGCGCATGGGAATCCGCACAACGCCTGCGCACGTACCGCCAGGCCAAGTGACCCGGACTGTGCGCGACCATCGGCGCGGTGCAACCTTGTACTCAAAATCACCATCATCTCTACGCTGTGTTGCACTGCCTCCTGTCTCGCAGGACTTCAACCCGCTGGAGCTGTGCCAGCGTCTGACTATCTGTCGATTTAATGTCCTTGAGCTGACTGTCGTATTGAGTGGTTTCCGTTGTCCTTCGCTTCCACTCCAGGACTTCAACCCGCTGGAGCTGTGCCAGCGCCTGGCCCCCCTGCTGGAGAAGCTGCCGGAGCTGTCGGCGGCGCAGCTGTCCGCCACCGCGCCCGTGCGCGCCGTGGCCCTGGACAAGTACGTGCCCGCGCTCAAGCAGGCGGCCGTGCTGCGCCTGCTCAAGCAGCTGAGCGAGGTGTACAGGTGAGGGGGATCCGTGTAGGCGAGTGGGTTGGTGGATGCTAGAGGCGTGCGGGAGAGTCTGTGCGCTACTGCATAGTGGTGCTTAAGGTGGACCGGGTTTAGCGAGGTGTGAAGCTGAAGTTGAAGCAGCTGCAAGCGCAAACCTGCCGTGGCGCTGACGGGGACATGCGGTCTTTATACCATGCTTGTGCGTTGTCTCACGCGTGTGCCGCACTGTCTCCTAATCCCCGCAGCGTGATGCGCATCAGCGAGCTGGCGGCCCTGGTGCCCTTTTACACCTTCGCGGAGGTGGAGGCGGTGGTGGTGGACGCCGTCAAGCACGACTACCTGCAGGTGGGTGGGCAGCCACGTGTGTGCGCGCAAGGGGTCAAGGTTCTGCGTGTTTGCGTGTTTCGCTGGCGCGTTGCCCGCATGCTTGTGCTGGCGGAGTTCACCGTTTCCCGTCTTTGGCCCCCACTCTCCCTTGACCACGCCCTCGCTTGGCAGATGCGCGTGGACCACCGCAACGGCACGCTGCACCTCACCCACAGCTTCTCGGCCCTGGCCCCTCACTATGACCCGTGTATTAACCCACCATCCCGTAATCCCACCCCCAGATGCGCGTGGACCACCGCAACGGCACGCTGCACTTCGGCAGCCAGCAGGTGGAGAGCGACAAGGTGAGAGCGCGGGGAGGTGGGGGTGGCTTTGGCGGGGTGCAACGCAGTTGCTTCGTGTGTGGTTCGAGCGGGGCACAAGGTGGAGAGCGGCATGGCAAGGGGCCCAGAGGGCTGGACGGGGCGGCCATTGGCGTGTTGGACATGTTGCGGGGTATGCGGGGGTTGTCGCGGTAGTACCACGTAGGGCAAGAAAATGACGCCATGGGGAACAATAAAGGGGTGGCTGGCAACCGTAAAGACCGTATGGTCCACGGTTATCTGTTCCTTCAGGTCCGCGGGCACCTTTGCGCTATCGCCACGCGCCTGTTAAAATGTGCGAATCTTTCCTCGCTCAGTACTTGATGTATTTAACTTTTCATGTGCGTATGCGTGCAATTTCTTGCAGGTCCGCGGGCACCTGTCCTCCATCGCCAAGCGCCTGGCCAAGGCCGTGGACATGATGGCCGGGCCCGGGGTTGAGGTGGCGCGCAGCGCGGCTGAGGTGGCGCAGAAGGAGGCCATCATCAAGGCGGCGAAGGAGACGCTGGAGGGCGAGCACCTCAAGGCCGTGGCGCGCAAGGTGTGTGCTGCATGTGTATTAGCGCACGGGTGGGCTGTGGGTGGTGGGCAGCCGCTGGAGGGAGAGCACCTCAAGGCCGTGGCGCGCAAGGTGTGTGCTGCATGTGTATTAGCGCACGGGTGGGCTGTGGGTGGTGGGCAGCCGCTGGAGGGAGAGCAATTAAGGCCGTGGCGCGCAGGGTGTGCGCTGCACGTGTATTAGCGCACGGGTGGGCTGTAGGTGGGTGGGCAGCTGCTGGAGGGAGAGCACCTCAAGGCCATGGTGCATGCTCTGCACGCGTGTACCCGCATGGGTGCTTTGAACGGGGAGGACGCTTGGAGCGCAGCGCTTCCTGGACCGTGGTCCGTAAACTTGCGCGCCGGAAAGACTCAATTCTGATGCCCTGTCCTGCCTCTCCGTAACACCCATTCATCGCTCACGTGCGTTTGACCGCGTGCAGATGGCTATTGAGCGCAAGAAGGAGGAGGCCGAGCGCGCGCTTTTCGAGGCGGAGCAGATGGAGGCGCAGCGCAAGGCGCAGGCGCAGCGCGCGCACGAGCTGGCGGAGGACAGGAGGCGCAAGGAGGAGGCGGCGCGCCGCGAGACGGTGGGTGTCCTGCGGGTTGGCGGCCCCGCTGCCACACGAGGGTGCATGGAGGAGTGGGAAGGCCGCGAGACGATGGGTTCCATTTGGGGCTACGGACTGGGGCTGACGGTCCCCTTCAGCAGCTGCCACCTCGGTGGTGCCACCACCCTGGGGCACTGCATGGAAGCTGCGCATGGGTTTTAGGCGAGATCGCACGCCGTTAGACTGTAGGCTCCCGAAGTTGTGGGCGGCACCGCCCCTGCTCAGTGTGGGAGGTGATATGCTCGTTTGTGTGGGGCCTGGCCGCAATGTTTCCATTTGTTTATACCAAAAGCACGTGCATGTTCGGTGTGTATTACCTGGTAACCCACAGGAGCGGCTGCAGCGCGAGATGGAGGAGCGCGAGCAGGAGGAGCTGCGTGCCCATCTGGGCGCCCGCAACATCAAGGTGGGGATGGCGGTGTGGTCTAGAGGGGTGCTGATGATCAGCTTTGTCAGGGACAAGTGCCGGGCAACAGCCCGCCGCCGCGTTGCTACACATGATAGATTAACCGCGCCGCTGCGACGTCCGCCCTAGGTGTCATTTGGTCGTGTGGCCTTGCTGAAAGCCTGTCACCCTCCATAGCTCAGTAGTGCGTGTGATGAAGGAACACCATGAATGGCGAGCAGGGCTGGCATAGATTGCCTTCATTCCATGGGTTTCTGTGACGTTGCTTTTTACGTTTCCGACCTCCGCAGGTCAAGGAGGGCGAGAAGCTGGAGAAGAACACTGTGATCAAGGACCTGATGTCGGAGCGTCTCAAGGAGCAGCAGGAGATGGAGCGGCGCCTGGCGCGCACCGCCAAGAACCTGGACCACCTGGAGCGCGCGAGGCGCGAGGAGGAGGGTCCCTTCCTGGAGGCGGCGTGGAAGCAGCGCCAGGAGGCCGACAGGTGGGGGCCCAGGGGGTTCGATTCCTGGGTAGAGGGGCTTTGACAGGCAGGGTGGTGGTCCGGTGCCCGTCCTTTCTTGAAGCAGCGCCAGGAGGCCGACAGGCGGGCGGCTTGGCGGTGGTGCTTTGCGCGAGAGCTTTGCGGCGAGTTGCCTTGTGGGGTGGGGTTGTCCACCAGGTAGTGGCAGTGGATGGGGTGGAAACAGTGCCTGGAGGCCGTGGCCCGGATCGTGGGAATGGGCTGGTGGGGGTTGGTGTTGCGCCTCCGGTCGTAGCACAGGGGGCGGCACACGTGGGAAGCACTTCATTACGAGTTGTCGCTGACTCCTTGCAAACTTGTACACATCACGCGCAGGGCGTACTGGGAGACTGCCCAGGCGCAGGCTGCCGAGCTGCACCGCAAGGCGTGGGAGGTGGACATCGAGGAGAAGAAGCGCCTGGTGGGTTAGGGTGCCAGTGCAAGCCGCAAACCCCCGGCAGGGCGCTATCATCTGCGCCGTGCAAAGGACTGTCCTGGTGTTGCTGTCGCTCCATGGTCCTGCACTACCTGCTCCGTGCGTACCGGACTCCCCGAGGCTGTGATGCTTAAATCACAATTATGCATGTTAGACTACTGACCCACTAGCTGGGCGTGAGTACAACATATTCCGTGACTGAGCCTCACGTCTGGTCTTGGCTTGCATGTCGCACCCACGCACCCTTGCATGCGGTGTACGACTGTGTTGCGCTATTCGCACCACCTCCCCTGCCGCCTCTCGGAAACGTCCTTGCCGCACGTGTCTCAATAACCACCTGCCTGGAAAGCGTCTGACAATGTCCGGTCCTCTTTTGTCGCTGACCCTCAACATGACTTCCGCCCCTCACCTGCCCCCACCCCAGGCCTACATGGTGGCCGACAAGGACGTCTTCAAGGCCATCATCATGCAGCGCCGCGAGGCCGAGTTCCAGGTGAGTTACCGCTAGATCGGCACATTCCTAGCATCGCTGGGTTACCTGCAGCTCCTCCCTTACTCTCTGTCTCCCTCGCGTCCTCGTATTGCGGCATCGGAAGCCTCTACCTCGTTGCGCTGGGCCGGCGTGGCATGCTATGCAGCACCCTGCCTGGCATCGTTGCGTATGCTATGTGCCCCATGGTTTACCCTACAGGCGCTACGCCGTGAACGCGAGCAGCGCATGTCCCATGCCCACCCGTAACCCGCCTGCAATCCTCCACGTGACCGGCAGCTGGGACATACCACGCTTCGCTTACACGTTTACCGCCCATGTGCCTGACCTCGACCCCGTAGGCTCTCCGCCGCGAGCGCGAGCGGCGCATGGCGGAGATGCGCCAGCAGCACAAGTACGAGCGCGAGATCGCGCGGCGCAAGGCCTACGTGACGCGCTGCCGGCAGGAGGTGGAGAACCGCGTGCGGGACATGGAGGAGCAGCAGCGGAGGGAGGAGGAGGCGCGCAAGAAGGTGGGGGGACGGCAGGGCCGGAGCGTGGTGCCTTTTTGGATTGGGGCGGCGCTCGATGGGGTGGTGTGTGTAATCTTGTTCGTGGCACCGCCGAAGGCCCGTTTTTTGGGCTGGAAAACGGCTTTACAATGGGTTTACGCATCCGAGGCTGTGATGTTACATCACAATTATGCATGTTAGACTACTGACCCACTCGCTGGGCATGAGTACAACATATTCCGTGACTGAGCCTCAGCACTTCGTATCCCAGTTCCAGAACGGCACACCTCCTCCTGCCCCCTTCGTTTGCGCACATGCTGATGCACTTCGTTCTCGCCTTCACCTCATCATTCGTGCTCATCTTGTGTGGCGCAAGGGGCGGAGCGTCAGCGCAAGCCGCCCTCCCCCAGCAATGCCCATGACGCACCGGTTTTGGTGGCATTTCCCCGTAAAAATATCTATTACAACCTGGTACGGGACTTCGTCTGCTTCGCAGGCCGAGGAGGCGGAGCGCCAGCGCAAGCTGGACGAGGCCCTGGCCAAGCAGCGCGCCCGCGAGGAGGAGATCGAGCGCCGCAAGGCCGAGGAGCGCGCAGCCCTCGCCGCCGGGGGCGCCAGCAGCAGCTCGGCCGCCGCCGCCGCCCCCGCCGCCTCGAGTCGCCCCGCCTTCGTCCCCCCGCACCTCCGCCGCCAGATGGAGGCCGGCGGCAGCGCCGCCGCGCCAGCGCCGGCGGCCGCGGCCGCGGCCGCCCCTGCCGCCGAGGAGAGCGGCGACCGGTGGGGCCGCCGCGGGCCGGAGGCCCCGCCGGCGGACGATCGCTGGAGCCGGCGGGACGCGCCGCCGCCGGCGGAGGACCGCTGGGGCCGTCGCGATGCGCCGCCGCCGGCGCGGGAGTACGACAGGCCGCGGGACTCGGCGCCGCCGGCGTCGTCGTCCGGTTCCGCGGCGGGCAAGTTCGTGCCGCCGGCGCTGCGCAACCGCCAAGACGGAGCCGCGCCGCCGTCCGGCTCTGCGCCGCCGCCGTCGGGTGGCGGCGGTGCGTACCGCCCGCCCAACCGCCGTTAAGATGCAGGAGTGGTGTTGGTAGATAGTGGCTACAAGGCGTGGTGGCGTTTATGCCGCGAGGGTGTAGGAGTGTGGTGCCTCCGGCTCCGTCCGGCCCTGTGGCGGCAGGGTGCTCTGCTGAGTTCGTGTACTGAGGCAACGAGCAAGCGTTTTGAGTCCGTGCATTCCCCAAAGGGACAGGGTCACCATGCAAGTAATCGTCTGTAGGTTTTGATGTTAGCAACGGGCCAGAGTGTTGGGCTTCAGGATGTGCAGGGTGGAGCGGCCAGTGTGCGAAGGAAGGCTAGAGATGTGGACAAGTCGTGTTGCGTCCGTGCCGGATTTGGGCATGTGTGCCGGTGTACGGCCGAGCGTACCGGTACCAAAACCGTTCAACACTGCAAACAACTGTTACTGGTAGCCTCACTGGCAAACGGTCATGGATAACTGTAAACTGATTCCAGGAGCTTGCCGTGCGGTGCCCCATTGCCCTTGCGCGTGCAATGCATTGACTTGACCAACCATGAACAACGACCTTCACTCGTGAGGGTTGCGTAACGCATGCTCGCACCCGTGATAGTTAACCTCGGACAGCCCGACGAAACGCATCAAGGTGCAACGCGGCAACACTCGAAGCGCTGTGCATCAAGACGCGGCGTCGTAAAAGTTGCGTAAACACGAGCCAGCAGTTCACAGGCTACCTGCGTGGCCTGTTCGGCAGCACCGACGGAGCCGACTGCTGCGTCCGCTTCCATGTTACGCCTGAAGAACCACACCCCCAGCGCCTAGAAATACACCCTATTGGCGAGATCCTGCCCGCACACCAGCTCGTTTTGCGGGGCGGCTCTGAGCGCTTCCGCGCGCACATCGACCGTTGGGCTGCTGCACAACCCAACGGCGTCGCGAGCCCTGCTACCAGCCAAGAACGAGTCCGGGTGTTCGTTTTCGCCTTTACAAACAGCAGTCCCGGGCATGGTGGCGCCCTCTGCGTGCGCGTGCGGCTGTCCGTTGAAGGCAGCGGCAGCACGAGCGATGCTGGCCAGGCCCCAACCGCCCCGCCCTCCCGGAGCTGGCGGTCCCGATGGGCGGAGAGGAGGAGCTGGAGGCATCACTAGCCGCCATCCGTTTCATGTACACTGGCAGCGTGAAGCGGTCGCAGGATAAGCAGCAGCAGCGGCAGCAGCAGCAGCAAGGGGCTGGGCCAGGGCCTGTGCAACAGCAGCACTCGGGGGGAAACGGCCGTGGCACAGCGGACTGTGTGGACGTGTTGCCTGGCGTGGAAGAGCTGCTGCGCATCCGGAGCCAGGCAGAACACCTGCAGGTGCAGGGTTGTGCTGAGGCATGTGATGAGGCCCTGGTGCAGTGGTTTGCTGTTACGGCAGCAGGCGGCGGCGGGTACAACAGCAGCAGCAACAGTAGCGGCCGCGGCTCCGGGTCTCCCCTGGCCCCCGCCCTGGAGCTGTACAGCTTCCGGCACCTGCTGCCCAGCGAGGAAGATGACCCGCGCGTGCGTCGCGTCCTGTCTGCCTGCCGCCTGTGGCTGTCGGTCAACATCAGCGTGCAGCTGCCTGCAGGGGGCGGCTCGGGGCAGGGGAGTTCCACCATACCGACACACCAGCAGGCCACCAAGGCGGAGATGATCATGTGGCTGCTGGGCAGCGGGGACGCTGTGCAGATTGCAAACGATGATGTTATGAAGCAGCTGTGGTGCGAGGTGCCGGAGGAGGCCTTGGTGGAGCTGCTGCGGTCTGACCAGCTGTGCACAGACGACGAGGCGACGGTGGTGTACCTGGTGGCTCATTGGTTGTCGGCTAGGCCGTGGGATGATGCCGTCGCGGACGCCTGGGTCTCGGTTTGGCCGGAGTTACGGCTAGTCACCTGCAGCGCGGCTTACCTTTTAGACGTGCTGCCAAAGCTGCAGTGGATGGACCGCCACCAGTTGGCGTTCCTGTCCCGCTGCCGGCTTCTTGACCGGTCGTACTGGAGCCCGCTTGGGAGGAGCGAGGCGCTAGGTGGATACGACACGGCCAGCCCACGATACGGCAAGCCGCGGCCACAGTCCGTACCGGAGGAGGGCGTGTCGTACAGGTGGGAAATCGGCCGCGAGGAGGTTCTCGGCTGGCAGCAGGGATGCACCCTTGTTGCCAAGTTCAGGGGGGCAAACGACGGCGCAGGAGGCAAGTTCAGCGTGACTGCGTTTGGGCTGGACTGGCATCTGCACGCAAAGCTGAACGCCGGGCTGTACCTCGTAGCCTCCGTTCGCGCTCAAATCGGGCTCGCTCCCGGGGTTGAGGTGGTCGGCTGCCTGACCGCCCAGCTCGAGGTGCACGGGGCAGGTGGCACGGTCACAGGCGGGGTGAAGACGGTAGTCGCGCGGACCACGCAGCCTTGGGCTTCGGGGCCGCAGATGCTGGAGATAGGGCAGCTGGCAGGTGTGGACCAGCACCAGCAGGGGCAAGCGGGCGGCGGTGTGGGCGGCGGTGGAGAGCTTCTAGCTCCCTGGGCCAAGCTCCTGGGTCCGGCTGGTCCCCTCACAGGCGTGCTAACGGTGTACAGGCCGGGGAAGAGCGAGGCGTAGGCGGCAGGAGAGCAAGCGGTGCAGGCAGGGGAGGAAGGTCCTGGGCGGTACGGTGTGGTGGTGCCGGGTGGTGTATTACGGTACGCAGCGCTGCGTGTAGTTGGTAGGCTGGTGTAGGGAGTCGTGCGGGATACCTGTCACAGGGACAGAGGGCACAAAGCCGCAGGGTGTGCATAAGATGGGGTTACGAGTTATTTCAAGCACAAATAAAGCAGTATGTGTCTGGCAAAGGCTCAAAGTGGCTTTGGCTTGGCTTGGTCTGGGTGCAGCAGGACCCGCTGTACCGAGCACAGCGTGCGCACCTAGGGCACCGGTAGCACTGGCATACGGTACCGGTAATGGACTGGCTGGTTGTTTTCAAAGTTTGGTAAATGCACACGCATGGCGCGCTGGCAGGGAGACAAGCGGGTACCGTAGCGAAGAGCCCAGTGCCATGGTTAAGCCGCAGGGAGGCAGGGTCACAGGATCACGGTGTGTGCCCTCTGGACGTCTGTAGCGATGTTGGTGTCGGTATCACGGCCCACGCTGGCCGAGGGGATACGCATGCCTCGCATGCAATGTGGCACGAAGCAAGGAGACTCCGATGCAATACCTGTTGTACGCAATTGTGCGCTTGCGGACGTTTGTAGCCGCATGAGTTGCACATATGTCCTTGCACGTTGCATGAGACAACGTTGTGCAAAGGAGGATGGACAGAGTTTTAACCGGCTGCCTTTGTGCTCTGCCGGCGAGGACCACGCATACTCAACTCCTGCGTGACCCGTACACATGGCTGGCATACGGTACACCGAGACTGCGCCGGTGATGTGCTCGAACTACAACTGAACCTGTCCGAGAGCCATGTCAGTTGCCTTGGAGTTGCCCCATGACTGGATACTGCCCAGTCCCGGGTGAGCCGGGGTCAGGCCAGACCCTACAGCACCAAGTCCGTGACACTTAGCACCAGCAGGTCACGGTCCCATCCATGACTCCGGCACCCTGCCATCAATTAGGTATAGTGCGATACCCGTGCATGATGCACCAATAGTGCCGAACGTGCCGAGCGCCATCTTATAACGGCAAGGACACGCGTAATTGGCCAGCTGCAATAGCTTTAACAACGCACATGCTGCGCCAGTGCACCACAAGTACCGTGCCGCACACAAGCCCAGCAAATGCTCCACACGACTTGCCGTCATCCCAGGCATACCCTAGGCAACGCACCCGCTTCGTGCGCAACTTGTGCATCGCACCAGGTCTCCTCCTAAATGACCGGTACCAGAATGGGTCTGCAGGGTGCAGGCCGGGACGCTGCACCCCACATCAGGCCGCCACATCAGGCCACATGCCGTCCGTTCGTCCTTATGGCCCCCTGGCTCTCCGGACGCGCCCTACTGGGCCTGTAACTGTAACTGTAACACATGCAAGCCCGTTCCTTCCCCCACCCCCATCCTCAACCGTCCTCCTAGCTTTCCACCTCTTACAGCAACGTCGTCATGCCAGCCATTAGCCCTCCGTACCGTTCGCTTCCACTGCGGCCTCCCAGTAACCCAACGCCTGCCCTCTTCCCGCTTAACGACACACCGCCACAACACTATCGTCCCCCGCTTCCGCGTCCCCGTCTCCAGTTGTACCCGCCTCCCCCTCCTGCTGCTCCCCCTGCTCGCCCTCCTCGTCGTCCTCCTCGTCATCCACCTCCCTCAGCAACGCCGCCATGCCAGCCACCAGCCCTCCGTACCAGTCCCTTCCACTGCAGCCTCCCTGTAGCGCAAGCAACACATTTCCGCCTCCCACTGGGGCACAATTACCCGACCGCCAGCCACAGCGCTACCGGGCCTCCTCTCCCCCGTCCACAGCTGTGCCTGCCCCCCCGTTCGCCTCATGCTCTACCTCCTCCCCCTCCTCCTCGTCTTCTTCTTCCTCATCCACCTCCCTCAGCAACGCCGCCATGCCCGCCACCAGCCCCCCACCCGGCCCCACCGCCGGCACCTCCCCCACCTTCTCCACCACTGCCACGTAGATCGGCCCCCAGCCCTTCCTGTCCGGTAGGCATATCAGCCCGTGCTTTGTCGCTTCCGCCCCAAATACGTCTACCAGCGCCTTCGCCGCCTCCATGCCCGTCCCTTTGCTCCCCTCCTCCCTGCCGTCCGCCCCGCCCTCTGCCCAGCCCTCCGCCCCGCCCGCAACTGCTTGCCGCTGCACGCTACGCACGTTTGCTGCTGCTGCGGCTGCTGCCTCCTGCTGCAGGATGTCCATGGCCGGCAGCACGCGCACGGCGGCGCCGCACCGCTCCAACAAGCGGTCGATCACGTTGTCGTTTTGCAGCGGGGAGATGGAGCACGTGGAGTACGACAGCCGCCCGCCGACCCGCAGGGCGCGAAGGGCCGACAGGCACAGCTGCGGCGTGGGGGAATGCATGGGGCGGTGTTCGTGAGGCAAGGTGCGTTATTGTTGACCTGCTCCTAAAGCTCGGGCAGGTGGCTAGTAGGGTGCTAGATAGTAGGGCACGAAGCAAGGACCGACAGGGCCGCCGCTGCGGCGAGGTGGAACGCGTGGGGCAGCACTGGAAAAGCAAGGCTTGGCTGTGGTACGGTACTGACTCCCAAAGGTCAGGCAGGAGGCTAGCAACGCGCGGAGGCATACCGCACCGGCAGGTGCCGAGGTTGGCACGCGCAAGGCGGGTGTACTTAAGTAATGTGCAGTAGTGCAGGCAGCGGAGCAAGAGCGCGCTTGTCGTCCAGGGGTGTGGACTGGCAAGCAAGTGTGCGGGCTGCGAACATGGGCCGTAGATGGCCGCAAGTGCATCGTGCCAAGGCTTGCTGGCAGAGACCTTGAACCCCCACCTGCAGCTGCGCGTCCGCTATCCGCTTGCACCCCGCCAGGGACCACTCCGCCGCAGAGATGGCCCCCCGGTTGACGCTGGCAGCGTTCTGCAACACGTGCCTGCGAGCGAGGGACACGGAAAGGTGGCAGTGAGTGTCGTGGTTTGGGGGGCGTAGAGGCTGCGCAGCTTGGGACAGCGAGCAAACACATCTGCTGCTTGGGGCAACATTTCAGAGGGTGCACCTGCACCCGACGCCACACATACACATGACTGCATGCTATCCAGCAGCGCTCAGGATGCTGACGGATGCTGTGCGAGGTCGTACCTGTCCGAGGAGCAGGGCGCATCGACGAGCACCCTGTCGTACGACGACCCCTGGTTGCGCGCCCAGTACATGTGGCCCTGGTAGTTGTACACCTGCAGCGGACAAGCAGCCGAAGCATGTTGAGAACACCGTGCTATTTACATGGTTACCGTAGGGCTCCCGTTCCCAAGTCGCTTACCCAGCACAAGCGATAGTGCGGATGTTCCCCTGCCCGTATCCACGCCGCGTCCCATACGGTGACTTTCATCCGTACCCGCACTCCCCCCAGTCCCTGCCGCGGGCCTGCCTCAGGACTAAGCCCTTCTGCCCCTGCTACGCCCCTCCACCACCCCAACCTTCCCTATTTACGCCCACGCGACTCTTTAACATTTTAGTTGTTTAGCCGTCAACCATGGGCGTCGACAGCCTCTGCCATGGGCGCACGACGGGAACAAGCAGCTCCCCGCACTCCCGCCAGCATAGATCCGGCCACCCCTAAACCCCAGGGCGTCCATCACCAGTCGGACGGAACACGTGCCGTATCCCTTGGCCGTACGACATGCTCCGTACCGATACCCACCTCCACGTTCATGCGCGCGGTGGTTGGCAGGTACTCCTCCAGGACCCGGTTCAACCGCTGCAACCGCCCCCGGTCCGGCTCGTTGCACGACAGCTTGCCCGGGCCCAGCGGCAGGGGAGATGCCCCTGCCGCGTACCCAGCAGCCGCCACTGCATCCCCTGCGCCGCCACTGCTCCCGGCGCTGCCTGGCCCTGTCCCTTCTTGCCCTGTCCCGGCAGCGGAAGAGGAGGGAGCTGCTACCAGCGGCGGGGGTAGGGAGGAGGCGCTGTGGCTGAAGATGTGCTGTGCGACCAGCGTGGACTTGCCCCCAGGGGCTGCGCACATGTCTAACGTAGCGTGGCCCTTGCGCGGCTGCAGCAGCAGCACCGGCAGCAGCGAGGCCAGGTCCATCCAGTACCAGGTACGCAGGGCGCAGGAGGGGTCCAGGGGAGGGGGCTCATAGGGCCCCGAGGAGGTTGCAGAGGAGGAGGAGGAAGAAGAGCTGTTGGTGGATTTGGAGGAGGGCTTTGCGAGGCGGCGGAAGACGGTCAGGGCGCCAATGGAGAGCAGGGGGGACAGGCCGCTGGCTGTGCAGGCGTCGGCCGCGCCCTCGACGAAGCTGTTGGCCACGGCTGCGTGTATGGTGGGCTTTAGGAGAGCCTGCTGCAGGGCTGGCCATCTGTTTGGGGGGAGGGTTTGGGGTTGGGGTTAGGGTTGGGAGTTAGGGCGCGGGGGGAGGGTGGGCGACACGGGCAGTTGACGAAGGGCCAAGCCGCCACTGTGCGCGCGGCAGCTGCTGCGCGGTCCTCGGTGGATGTGAATGCAACATGTGCAATAGTTTACCCACCTTGAGCCATATACTTGTGTATAGTACTGCTGCAACTCGCGGCTGTTGTCAGCGAATTTCTGCTTGGCCCTGTGGCCCTTCGCGTGAGTCTGCTTACTCGAGCGCATTGTCGTCAATTGATACGAAATTTAGGCACTATAGCAACATTTCAGATAGAACCACGTCGCCCTGCTGTGAAACCGAGAGCTGAGTGCAACCGCACAACCACCCGCGACGATGACACATTCGCTTTGACCCATCCTAATTAGCGATTTGAACCACATTCATAGAGCCTATATGCAGTAGTATAAAGGGGCTGTAGCAAGAGTCCTGAGGGTCGAACTTGAGTAGTTCCAGCTCTCTTAGTTACCATGATCCTAACCAAGGGCCTGGCCCCTTCTAGCGTTAGCGCTACTCGCCCAAGCCGTCAAGCGAGGGCCCCGCTGCGCGTGGCCTGCTCTCAGGCTACGGTAAGGCGCAAGCAAGCGCCGCAGCCCAAACCTCGGCGCTCCCTAGCTGCACAGGATTGTAGCATAGAATGCGCGTTTCAGAAGCTACTTTACCGTTCGGCTTATAGATGTGCAATGTCGCGCGCGACGCAGATGAGCGGCGAGGTCACCATCCGCAGGCGCCCGCCCCATGGCCTGGAGACGCAGCCGTAAGCAATTTGCATTGGTGGGCCTAAGCTGCAATCTGGGCGAAGGCGTTGCGCTCCTGCGCCCTCACGTTCCACCTGGACCCATCCTCATCCCCACGGCTTCACCCTGCACCTGCAGGTGCGGCCCGCACGCCTTCCGCGTGGGTGGCCTGCCTGACGAGAACAAGCCGCAGAACATCCTGGAGGAGATTGTCTGGTGGGGCTCGGAGACAGCAGGAGCAGCAGCATAGCGTGGATAGCATAGCCTGCAACAGGAGCACAAGCGCCAGCAGCTGAATGCAGCTGCTGGCCCTATTTGCGCCACACCCCAGGGCGTTCGTGCCATGGGTCGCTAGCCCTGGCGCTGGCATTTGCGGTAGCAGTACAAAACGCTTGGGTTTGAGGCACAGGACCCCGTGGGTCCGGCCTCTGTGCTCCAGCCTGAGGGTCAAGGGGTCAAGGGGGCATACCCCAACCCCAGGCAGTCACGAGGCCAGGGGGTTGCGGGTAGCGCCATGACCCACATCACCGACTCCCTGTCAGCGTTCAGGCTTCCCATCCAGGCCTGATGGGAAAAAGGCGTGAAAGGATGAGAGATGGAGGCGGGTACGCTTGCGTACCGGAAAGGGGAAGGAGGCGTACGGTAGCTGCCGGGTGGTCGCCCATTTCCCGGGTTGCGGTCGTGCGTCTCCCTCCGAACCTCCCCGACCACACCGCACCCCGCCCCACCCTAGGTGGAAGGCTCGCGAGGTCGAGGTGATGCACGACAAGCCGCTCTTGTCCAAAACAACCAGACCCGCCACCCCATGCCTCCCCTTCAATCGCTGCTCCTCGCCTCCAACTAAACCCTTAGGTGGAAGGCTCGCGAGGTGGAGGTGATGCGCGACAAGCAGCCGCTGGCGCTGCTGCAGGCGCTGGCCAAGAAGGCCGAGCCCGCCAGGGACTTCAAGGCGGCCATCCTGGAGAAGGCGCAGCAGACGGGTGGGTGGCGGGAGCAGACGAGTGTGTCCGTCGGGGTTGCCGAGGGCGGCTGGCAGCACTGGAGTCCCAGGGCTTCCGCGGAGACTGGGAGCTGCGTAAAGCATGGTACAGCTATAAGGCGCAGCCCAAGCCGTGCCAGACATGCGCGACCATGTTGACTGGAAAGCTGGCAGACCCGCTTGTGCTGCTTAGAGGTGGGGGCTCAGCAACGGCGTGGCGTACATAGCGGCTGGTAGCTGCACGACAGGCGCCGCGCGATTGCGCGGTGGGCTGTGCAGTAGCCGTCGGATAGCCCATAGCCACCCGGCAGCGTATCAGCTGCAGGGGTCGGGGGTGGCAGGTTGCAGGGCGTGCCGAGCGCCTTGTGTGCACAACGGCGGGCGAGCTTGCGGTGCCGCAGGACCCAGGCCGGCCGGGGACAGGGGAACAGGCGCGGGAGGCCGTTGATACAGTTCTCCCACCCTCCTCTGCGCTGCGCCTACCTGCGACCGTGTTGCTCTTATTGAACGCCCCCGGGGCATGCTTAAACCTCGTCCCAACGTTGTAAACCCCGCCCAACGCGCTTCCGCCTTTGCTGCCAGAACAGCCTCGGTCTGGGCTTACCGCGTGCCCGCGGGCCTGTGCTCCCTCTCCCCTCTCCCTCACAGGCCGCCCCGGCCTGATCGCCGAGGTGAAGAAGGCCTCCCCCTCCAAGGGCGTCATCCAGCCCGACTTCGACCCCGTGCGCATCGCACAGGTGCGGCGGAGTGCGGTGTGGCATGGGGCTGAGTGCGGTGTGGCATGGGGCTGAGTGCGGTGTGGCATGGGGCTGAGTGCGGTGTGGCATGGGGCTGAGTGCGGTGTGGCATGGGGCTGAGTGCGGTGTGGCATGGGGCTGAGTGCGGTGTGGCATGGTCTTGACAGTACGGAATGCTTCGCCGCTGTGTCCAGCGAGCTGCACCCGCAGTGCGTACTCAGCTGAACACGCTTGACCCGTCATATGCGCAGTTGGAACAAGCGAATGCCAGGCTGAAGGCAAACAGCGCAGAGAATAGCCGTGCGTTCGCAAGGGGGGATCTCTGACTCCCTGAGTGTACACACCCTTCCGCGTTTGACCTACGCCAGCACGACTGATGGTTCCTTGTTGATTACAACTCAGCGTTCTGCTTCCTGCTGCCCCCTCAGGCATACGAGCGCGGTGGCGCTGCCTGCCTGTCCGTGCTGACGGACGAGAAGTTCTTCCAGGTGGGTTCGGGAGCAGCAACACAGACTGCTGGGAAGGCAAAAGGGGGGGGGGGGGGAAGAAGGGCTTGCACGCGTTCGATGGGGCGTCAGGTGCGATCGCACAGGGCAGGGCGCTCTGCAGGGAACACAACACGGGGGCACCGGGTTGCTGAGCGGAGGAGGTCCAGTATGAGCGCGCATGGGGAGCAGACAACATTTGCCACTCGGGCACACCTTACGGGGCGGCCATAGCAGCAGCGCCAGCGGAGCTGTGGAGGCCTTTACTGTGGCTGCTGCCGGTGCATCAGCCGCAGGGACAAGCGGCCGCAGCCATCGCGGGTCATGACGCGTGAGCGCTGCACACAGCCCAGTGCGTGCTTCCACGGAACTCTTCTCCTGTAGCACCCGGACCGTATCCGCGCGGGCCACCGCGTTTACGCAGTTTTTCCCTTGGGGGTGGACAAGTAACTGGCAAGGTGAACCTGAAGTGATCGTGCTGCACTTGGGGTGCGTGACCCCCTCTCCTTGCCTCCTCCACAAGGCTCGTTCCAGACCCTGACCCACTGTGCTTTCCTTCCCGCCCATGTACGTCCCACAGGGCTCGTTCCAGAACCTGACCCGCATCCGCGCCGCGGGCGTCAAGTGCCCCCTGCTGTGCAAGGAGTTCATTGTGGAGGCCTACCAGGTGTTCAAGGCGCGCGCAAGGTGGGCCGAGCTAAGCTACTTTGTGCATTACGGCTCAGTCCACAAGGGTGGTCCTACTTGCGTGCGGCTTGGGGGAGATTGAGGTGTTAGTCGCGAGCCAGATGGGGTGGTGAGGAAAAAGATCGTATGTGCAAGGCCTTGAGAACAGGACCGAGCGCTCACCCAGTTTCTCGTAGCCCCCGTCTCGCCTGCCCCTGCCCCCCAGGCCTCGTGTAACGAAGGGTCGTGACCTCCGTCCTGAAAATTAAAACATGACGTTGTAGCGTTTGGTTGATAAGCTCGCCGCCGTGCACCTCTTTCACCCCCCTGCAGCGGCGCGGACGCCATCCTCCTCATCGCGGCCGTGCTGCCCAACCAGGACCTGGCGTACTTCATGAAGGCAGCCTCCAAGATGGGCATGACCTGCCTCATAGAGGTGGGTGTGTATTAGCGCACACGTGCACTTGTGGGCTGTTTCCTGCACCCTTTCATGCGCGTGATAGAGGCGGAGCCTCCAACCTGGGCATGACCTGCCTCATAGAGGTGGGCGTGCAATCGATGATGCACGTGCACGTTCGTGGTTTAAACGCTTCTTCCAGCACAGCGGTGTACATGATACAGACGAACTGAGATCGTCTCCAACCCGGGCATGACCTGCCTGTAGGGGTGTGTGATGTGGTAATGCACGTGCAGTGCTGTGTGTTAGCACACGGGTGTCAATGCGCGTGTCCATAGCACCGGGCGTTACGTAGGTGTAAAAGCTGGTGGTGGAAAGCGCGGAGGAAAACACGTCCCACTCTGCCCCCCTTGGTGCCCTGCAACCTGGGCAACACCTGTCCCATAGCGGTGTGATATGTTGCCTGAGGCGGACAGCACGCGGCATGCTCCTGTGGCTTAACACAACCCACTCCCCTGCAGGTGCACACGGAGGGCGAGCTGGCCCTCGTGCCGCAGCTGCCCGACGTGGAGAAGGGCACCCATCACATGGCGTGTGGGTTAACACACGCCACTCAACCCACCTGGCCTACACCCCTGCAGGTGCACACGGAGGTTGAGCTGGCCCTCGTGCCGCACCTGCCTGACGTGGAGAAGCACGCCCATCACGCCCCTGTGGGCTAACTCGTTAACACACACCCAACCCACCTGGCCTACACTCCTGCAGGTGCACACCGAGGGCGAGCTGGCCCGCGTGCTTGAGCTGCCCGAGGTGGAGAAGCACATCCTGGGCATCAACAACCGCGACCTGGGCACCTTCAAGGTGGACCTGGCCAACACGCAGCGCATCATGGACAGCGAGTGGGGGCAGCAGGTGGGCGGAGTAGGCAGAGGGGTCAAGGGCGCAAGGGGCCAGTTCCAATGCGCTATGGGGCGTGTGGGGCGCCTTTGCCTCCGCGCCCATGCCTCGCTAACCTGCATCCTTTACCCCCTAGGTCAAGTCCCGCGCCATCATGATGGGGAGCGGTAGTCGCACACTCAACCCAACTCAACCCTCCCTGCCCCTCCGCTTCCTGCCCGGCCGCCTCCCGCACACCCCTGCAGTCATGTCCCGCGGTACCGTATGGTGTTCGACAATCACCCTAGGCCAAACCCGACGCAATCCCCCCTTGCCCGGCCGCATCCCACATAACCCTGCAGGTCAAGTCCCGCGGCATCATGATGGTGGGCGAGAGCGGCATCTTCACGCCAGAGGACGTGGCCTTCGTGCAGAAGGTAAGACACATGACCGCACGCATAGCACCTGCAACCCGTTAAATGTACAACAGAGGACGTGGCCTTCGTGCAGAAGGTAACACACATGGGCACACCAGGTCAAGGGCCCCGCGTGCGCACAGCCACCAGACCCAGCCGCCTGGGCATAGGCGGTTCCAGTGCTCCTAGCGGAATACCAGCAAGCGCCGCAGCACGGCACACCTTCGTCGGGTATGAGTTGAACGGACCGAACGTACAAGCACGCTGCCCTGCTGACACGCTGCCAGCCTCCTGGCACCCGCGCCACGTGCCGTACGTGTCCCACGCGCATGCATGTTCACGTGCTGCCGGCCTCATATCATTTTTCCGTACCACCAACACGTGCTGTGCGGAAGCAAGGGCAGAAGCAACACGTGCAGTACGGCCACGCGGCGGTACAGGGTTGCGTGTGCGTAGTACCGTTTACTGACCTGCAAAGTTGCAAACACGCCATGCCCCCTTCCCCATCGGCCCGCTCCCCCACAGGCCGGCTGCGGCGCCATCCTGGGGGCCAGAGTACACCAAGCTGCCTGTCTAATGGCCCACATGCTTCCCTTGATATCTCCCCTCCCCCCGCCCGCAGGCCGGCTGCGGCGCCATCCTGGTGGGCGAGTCCATCGTCAAGCAGGGAGACCCCGAGGCGGGCGTCAAGCAGCTGCTGGCGTAACGAGGGGAGGTACACGGCTGGTGGTAGTAGGGTTTACAGGTACTCAAGGGGCTGTGTGTTGAGGGGTGTTGCTGGGGTAGCGTGCCAAGGCGTCAAGTGCTTGCTGGCGTCGTGAGGGGCTGCGTTAGGTTTGGTGGCGTGTGAGGGTGAGAGCGAGGGTGAGGGAGGCGTGGCACGGACCATGAGCTGTAGACTGCAACTGGCCGTTGCATATATTAGGCGGCCGTTGCATGAGTGGCGGTTGCTAATGGGGGAACGAGCTAGGCTCGACGAAGGAGGCTTGAGCGTGTCGAGCAGCCTCTCTTCTGGAGTGGAGGGTATGCAGAGGCAAAGGGATCGTGAGCAAGAAGGCAACCGAGCTTGACATACTGACAGGCGGACAGGGCTAGTCGCGGAGGGCGGGAGCTGCATTTCGCGCGTGCGTAACACGCCTTGCCCATTAGTGATGGGCCATGTGCAGGCGTGTGTATATCGCCAAGGGGCCTGGCTGCGTGCTTGCCAGAGAGGAAGTTGACAGCTGGTTGACGTGTCTGGTTGCTGCATGGCAGGTGGTGGTGGCTAAGGCTACTGGCTCTTGGTGTGAGGGCAAGCGCTCTCTGTGACGGCAGGGTGCGCCACTGTGGTCGTGAAACACGGCAAGTGTACGCATGGGGCAGGTGGAACATGTGTAACCCTGTGTGTAAGCTAACCGGCTTTGTGGATACGGTACCCATGAAAGCCATGACGAAGTGAGTCATGTTCAAGAGGGAGCTAGGAACCGAGATTGGAGACGAAAGCTGGGGGAGTAAAGAAGCAGCCTGCTCAGTACCGTAGGCCCAAGCCAGGAGATACTGGAACATGCAAACGTGTAAGCTGCTAGCTCTCGACGCCGCGGGCGCTGCCTTCGTTGGACACGCGGGAAGGAGCAGAGGATATCCCCTGGCAAGCAAAGGGCAAAAGGCGAGGCCGGATACCGGGCGCTCAAAGTCTCTAGGGCCAATGGCACGCTGTGCGTCCAAGGCATGGCTTTGAAGCCAGGGGGTCAACGGCAGGTTTGCCACGGCCCTGCTGATTCTGCTGCCGTGGTTTTGTTTGTCGGCAAGGCCGCGGGCGCTCTCCCATGACTCCAGGAGATCATATAAATTTACATTGAGTCTACAGCTCTGGACACGCAGTTGAGCAATGCGGCGCACTGCCGTTGCACCGCGCGGGCGACCGTGAACGCTATGTCGGTCCAACTGCAGGCTGCCAGCCTGTCAACCCCGCTGTACACTCATGAGCAATGCAATCGTTGCATGTCAGACAGTAGCACACGGTTGTCCATAGCATAAGAGGGTACGCGATGGTGTTAAGGAAGACAGGTAGCTGTGCACACACTTTCCACTGCGAGAGGGTGCGTGTGCCCTGCGTGGGTCGCCACAAGGCTGATGTACGCCATTTGCTTGCGGGCCTTGCTGCGGCGACGTACCACATGCAGAGTAAAAGATTTTGATTTTGTTTGTATACTTTCGACAGAATCTGCTAACGGGGCCGGAGTGACCCACTCCCTTCGAAGCTGTTGTTCCTCAAAATGGGGCAACTGGCGGATCGACTGATTCGCTTCACGCTGTGGAGCTTGGTGCTGGCCTCAATTGCTGGATTTTGGCTCATCACCTTTGTGCGTCCATCACGGTGGTAAGTGCGCCGTCCTGGAACCCCGCAGCTGTCACCAGTTTGCGCATCGCCGGTCGCCTCCGCTGCAGCCGCCAGCGCCCTGACTGTGCGCTCACCAATGCGTGCACAAAACCAAGCAAGCGTAGTGATATTTTGAAAATGCACACATTACCATTGGAGCTGCTCGCGTGCTACGGTTAGGCGCAGCTACCAAGCAACCGCCGGCGGCCGACCGAAACCCACACTGAGTGTTTCAATACACCTCTTGCGGTCAACAGCACATGGTTTCAATTGTGATAGGCCTGCTCAGCAGTGAAGCACCCAGGAGCTTGGGGTGCCGAGTGGGCTTCTCGACTGCTAGCAGGGGCCCCGCCGGCCATGATGCGTGTCAGTCAGGGGAACTCCCTTGATGTCGGTCACGCCAACGTGCTGAGCTTGTTCCGTTCCTTCCACCTGCCCAGGTATCGTGACACGCCCAGACACAATGCCTTCTTCACGCGATGGAACATGGACTACAATGTAAGCTTCGGGATTGGAAGATTGGAGGTCCAAGTCCGTCCTGGTGCAGTTCTGCATCCAGACCTGTCTATCGGGCGGCTCCAGCCCTTGCATGCACTATTGCACCTGCGTGCCCGGTTGCCGACAGCAATCAACGCCGTACGTACCATACCTCCATGCATGCATGCATGCCCCTTTCCTCTGCCTGGCCATGGCAGGGCACCAAGAGGACCGTGGGCTTCGAGGCCGCCTTCCTGTACGGCCTATGGCTTGCACAGGTGGGTTCGTGACACCGCGTGCCGATTTTTGATACTAGGTGTGGGCGTAGACGTACGGTCAGACGCGCTGTAGATATGCGCTTGTTGCAACCCTGCTGGTGTTCCGTTTGTCCGCTGTGTGGCCTACCTCTCGTGTCCCACAAGGGGTGGACGTGTGGTGCGGTGTGCTACCCCGACCGGAAAGCGCAAGGCTTCTCTGTAAAACGCTAACAAACCCCAGTCGAGCCACGCACGCACTCCTTTTTGCCTCTTTGTCCGCGTCCCTGCCGCGCAGATCGTGTTCCAATGGCTGCCCAACGTGTCAGCTGTGATCTTCGCAGCCCTGCTGATGACTTACAGTAAGCAACGCCGCCGTGCCAAGGAGCAGCAGCAGCAACAGCAGCAGCACGCTGAGCCCAGCACCGGCCGCGCCGTACAAGTTTGGGTGAGCATTTTCAACTAGTGCTGCTGTGATGCCTGCCTTAACATTGCTTCTCAGGCCACTGCCGGGCTCCCCGCGCCTGGGCGGCTCCTATGCCCCCCGTTCCCCGTCCCCACCTGCGCTGCGCTTTCACCCTCGTTCACCCTGCCTGCTGATTACGCTTCCATGGTCTGTGCCTCCCGGTGAAACCGTACCGCCCAGCCTGGTTCCTACGCTGTTGAAACTTATGTTCATTCCCACAGTTCAAGCGCGTGCTGTCGTACCAACTGCCGCCCCGCGGCTTCTGATCGTACTGGTGCGACGGCATGTCAGTCCTAGACCTCCTGCTGGTCCTCTCGTACCTTGGCCTGAACATCGCCTGGCTCTATGAGACCTACAAGCGCACATTCAAGGGTGTTGACGGTGAGCGGACCAATCCCTGCTTGCGTTGCATGTGGCATGCCCCGCTCGCTCTCATCAGCCCTGACAGGCGGCCACATGGCCACAGCTTAGCTTCTGCCTCTGTGTACTAATTCAGGCTTGTTTGCGCATGCCTGCAGCTCAAGTGGCGGCTGGAAAGCTCAGCGGCAGGGAAAAGACCCAGGCTTACACTGCAGAGTGAGTGGGAGGGTGCATTGGGCCCCATCCCTGACCACAGGTCAGGTGCCAAGCACCGAATTCCTAGCCCCTGTAACCTTCTCACGAAGAAAAAAAAAAAAAAAAAAAAAAAAAAAACAGGTCCCGTCGCTCCGACGCACTTGCAGTGCAGCAGGGGCCACCGCTTACGTGCCGGGTGGCCATGGTTGCTACCCTCTGCTACGCTCAGATAGGGCCCAGCTGACCGTCCCTTGCTGTATGCCCTCGCGGGTGTGGTGCCGTCTGTCCTTGCCTCGATACGGTTACCAGCCCCGCATCGCGCCTGCCGTACCGTACTGCAGGGCGGGCACCACGTGGGGCTGGGTGTCGGTGGTGGACCTGCTGCTGGTGTTCTACCCCGTGTCGAGGAGCTCCTTCCTGCACTGGATCACCGGCACGGACTTCCCCAAGCTCATCCGGTACCACAGGTCAGCGGCAATGCCTGCCTGCCTGCTACCTGGCTGACGCTCGCTGACGCAGCCGGCAGGTCAACCATGCTGGATAGCTTGGCTGGGCCCAGCTGGGCCGTGCCTTGCAGGGGGGGAGGCAGATCCTAATCCAGAGGAGCCTTGAGCAGCAATGCACATATGGCCATATGGGCGCTGCACAGTGGCACGCATACCGGCACATGCTGTGCTGTTGCGAATGTTGGCAACTACCTGGCAACCACAGACTTCATCCCGGTCCCCGGCCACCACATCCTCGTGCGCAGGTGGATCAGCCACGGCCTCATGTGGGTGCTCCTCATGCACGCGCTGCTCTTCTACGCTGTCTGGTGGGACCAGGGCGTCTGGGTCCAGGAGACCTTCCACTGGAACAAGTACATTATCAACAACCTGGCCGGCAGCATTGCCTGGGTCATCAGCGTCTTCATCTGGTTCGGCTCGTTCAACTGGGTTCGCCGCAAGTACTTTGAGCTGTTCTACGCCTTCCACGTGTACGGCATCCCGCTCTTCATGGTCTTCAGCCTGATGCACTACAAGTGAGTGTGTATTAGACTAGGATCGTAGGATGTGGTGCTGGTACACCGGTAACGAAGGACTTGGATTAGGCAAGGTGGGTGATGAGTTTGTGATATGGTGTGGTTGCTGGGATAGGGTGCGGGGTGCAGCTGCATCCTGCTGCCGGTACGCTCGCGCTTGAGCCTGGGGTTGCAGCTGGAACGGAGTGTGCAGTGGGTGGCCAAAGGAAGGCCGCATGGGCGTGAGAGCGGGGACATTGCTTGCAGCCCCTCTGCACAAGCCCATGCTTAATGACTACTCCTTTCGCTTAGGGGACCACTACTTCGGTGGTCAGGCAATGGCGTGCGGTGCTGTACATGGCCTGGCAACCGCCGCCGCCGCCGCCGCCGCCGTGGCTGCTGCATTCTGACTGTTGTACGTTGTGGTTGTTGGCTGCAGGTACTTGGTGTACTACATGCTGCCAGGTGCGATGGGGGTGTCGGTGGTGTGCCGTGCCTCCGTACATACGGCACCGGCCTCGCGCCAGTACATGCATGCGCGCCTCCTGCTGCTCTGGCTTGCTGCGCCGTGCACGACGCGCAGGCACCATCCTGTGCCCGCCGTTCATTGACTGCCTGTGCTTTATTAACTACTGCCTGTATCGCTGGCAGGTGCTGCCCCACCAAACACAGCCCGCACCCTGTACTTGTGTGCCTTGCTTACAGCCCTATGGCACTCCCCGGCTCCGTTACACGGACGAACCGGGGTGACGAACCCCGT